>Ga0190367_1000055_pt1 | contig 86918 bp, 85 predicted proteins | sample 4872181011_MG_FD_171838 | JGI IMG/M metagenome (GOLD analysis project Ga0190367, IMG submission 171838) | Hydrothermal vent microbial mat bacterial communities from Southern Trench, Guaymas Basin, Mexico - 4872-18-10-11_MG | ecosystem: Environmental > Aquatic > Marine > Hydrothermal vents >...
GAACAACTCACCCTTCAGCGAGCTCCCATAGCTAGTTTCCTTATCTTAGTCAAGTACCTGGCTATCCTGATATACATAGGCTCTATCTCATGAGCCTCCCCCCCTTCCACGACTATGTGCCTCCTAGGGAGCCCTCCCACGATCTTATCGACCTCCTCTACAGCCATATGGAGCTGGACACAGTGGGGTGATCCATCGACCGTCAGCACTACAAGCTCCTCCAGCTTAACCCTCGCGGCCATGGAGGCTAGCTTCAGCGCCACTAAATTGAAGTGGGTCTCCTCCATGCACACTGCCAGTGGGACCCGCCCCTCAGCGTACATCCTGAATATTGAGGGATATTCGTCTCGCACACAAGTACCGTAGAGGAGAATTCGTCTTAACCTCCTTATCTCCCTGCCAGCTACATTAACGTCCATCAACTTCCTGTAAGGAGTTAACACTGTCTCAGCCCCGCCTAGCTATAGGCTCAACATTCTCCAGCAGTGTTCTCAACTCCCTGAGTAAGGGAGCAAGCTCGCTCACATCTGCCCTGCTTAAGGCTGTAAGGAGATTTCTCAGCTTCTCCCTATAGTCTGATGCAAGCTCATCACTCCTATCCAGTAAAAGGGCCATGGTCCTCCGGGTAAGGCCCTCAACCATCTTTCTAGCGGCCATGCCTAGCCTTTTCTTCCAATCTTCCCAAGTCTTCACCCTCCCCTCCTCTATGTCTACTTGAAGGAGTGGGTACTCCTCAACAGCTAGGACTAACTCATCGCCTAGTACGTATGCCTTTAAAGTACCAGGAGCTGTCATCGTCAACTTCCTTAGAGCATTCACCAGGGTATCCTCCTCCATAGCAGCTAGCAGCGCCAGGGCATCCTCTATGCCACCTTGAACTCTCCCAATGCTGGCTACTCCCCCCTCCACGTAAGAGACACGCGCATCGAGCTCTTATGAAGCTTCTGTAAAAAACGATGGATCCCCACTGACGTCTCAAGCAAACTTCTCTTAGCAATATGTAAAGGGAAGTTTAGTTACGTATTACTTCCCGCCATACTTCCTCGCCTGCAGCCTCCAAGCAGCTGCACGCTAAAAGTTTCGGTCGTCTACTACTTTAAAGAGAGGCGGCTAGTGTCTATGAGATAGGTTTCCCTCTGGGATCATAGCCTCCATTCTTCAAGGCGTTAATCGCGCGCTTAAGGGCGGCTCTAAGCTCACAGGCTTTTTCCTCGGGAAGTGCATCGTAGGTAAACGTCCAGGCGCCCCACTCTATCCCGGCGGCGTACTTCAGCTTATCCTTCTCCCTATGAACCGGGTAAAATTCTAAGTGTAAGTGGAAGTATTCAGCCTCCACCTTACATGGCCTCTGGTGAAATATCAGCATGTATGGAAGGCTGAAGCCGAAGAGGTTGTTGTACATGGCGGTTACTACCTTGAGCGAGTCCGCTAAGTCCAGCAGTTCCTCACTACTGAGCTCTGCTAACTTGCCGACGTGCCTATTAGCGTAGATGTGTACCTCATATGGCCACATAGCGAAGAAGGGGAGGAATGCCGTGAAGCCCTTATTAACGTACAAAAGCCTACTACCCTCCTCCCTCTCCAGCCTCAATATGTGGCACAGCAGGCACTCGCCCTTATCCCTCCAGTACTTCTCCATGTTCCTCATCTCAACAGCTACGCGAGGTGGTATGAAGGGAAGTGCATAGACCTGGCTGTGAGGATGTGTGAGAGAGACCCCTATCTCCTCCCCCTTATTCCTGAAGGGGATCACGTATTGTATTGAAGCGTCTTTGCACAGCTCCTCTGTGACTCGAGCTAGCTCACGCAAGTATTTCACCAAGGTTTCTAGGGGAATATCGCATAGATCGCCCTCGTGCATGGGTGTCTCTACTACAACTTTACAGTAACCGTAGCCCGGCTCTACCTTGTAAACGTCATTGCTCTCCCTTGAGATCTTAGCGTCGGGTCTAAGAGCCGGGTACCTATTGTCTAGCGTGAGGACCTCCCATCCATATCCCGTCTCAGGTGAGCCAGGGCAGAATGGGCACTCACCCCGCCTCCAAGGCCTACGTTTACGTCCACTCGATACTATGATCCAGGATCCTAGTAGGGGGTTCCATCTGAGCTCGTTATATATTTCTTCCATCGATGTGGAGAAAATCCTTAGTATAAAATAAGGTTTTACAGCTTCACCAGGGCCAGACCCATGCAGCCCGTGCTACCAGCAGCAGTGCAATCCCTATTCCTATGAAGACCCCTACTCCGGCGAGTATTCCAGCTGCTAGCACGCCTCTGAGCCTATTCCACCTTTCAGCTCCTACATACCTCCTTATCACGTAGCGCCCCACTAGGGAGCCTATGAACATCATTATCGAGTAGGGGGGGAGCATGTAGCAGCCGATGAGCAGTGGGACTGGAGATGCTATACCCACCTTGGAGAGGATAGGGGTAGAAGCGGTTATCCCCAAGGCTATGGCGGCAGCTATGCCCATTATCTTAGGATCCAGTACTATCTGACGAGTTGCGAAGAGTGAATCGTTGGTGGCAAAGAGGGGCCAATACACCATCGAGTTGGGGTAGGCGCTCGAGGGTATTGGAGCCAGCCTCCAGAAGAAGTCCATCATCAAGAAGCCCACCACAGCATTTAGCACGAGTCCTATGACTAGGGCCTTAAAGTAGTCCGTAGGTCTCGTCTGCGTCAGGTAAGCTACCTTGACTGCCTGGCACATTGAGCCTTGCGCGCCTAGGCTAATGTACGGCGCCTGTACCCATCCCGCATAGCCCTCGTAAGGTGTGAAGTAGACTATAGCCTGCCAGGGCCACGGCATGGAGGGGAAGAAGCCTATTTCGCCTATAGCCCGTGAGGCTATCATGGCTATGAAAAAGCTGATGACAGTTGACGTAAGTAGGGAGATGTAGAGCGGGATCTCGGGAATTAACACGTGATGTAGCGCTACTGAGCCTAAAGAGCCCGTTAAGAACATGGCTAGTATCAGCGTAAAGGGCGGGAAGTGCGAAGGTCTAGCGCTTCCCCTGCTCGACACGAGTAGCTTAAACGTCCTTACGATGCTCTTCCTGAGCGCTATTATCAGGCCAGCAGCTAGGCCTAGGGCTATCCCGAACTGTGGTGCTATCCATATTCTCTGGAAGGACCTCTGGTAGATGGTGGCTATGGTCATGCCCTTATAGTATTCCTGAGCCCACACGGGGAAGTACCGCGGGTCTACTGTGAATAAGTAGTTAAGGAATATCCACACTGTGGCTGAGCCCAGTAGCATAAGGCCGGTGGTAGATGGATCTAGCATTATCCCCAGCACGAAGGAGCTAGGGTCTGTAGCAAAACCTATCAAGGCTCCAGGCATGTATTTTTCAGTAAGCCATGTGAGGTCAGCCCACGGTAGGGGTATTATCTGTATTCCGAGAGCCTGGCCTGTGTAGAGCAGCGCGCCATATATCAGGCCGGGGTAGAAGCCAGCTAGGAACATCCTCACATGCTCGCTCCTCCTCTCAGTGATAGTCTCTATCAGGGAGTAATCTATCTGAGCGAAGGGGAATGGAAGTTTCTCGACCTCAACGAACAGATAGGAGAATAGTATACCTAGTGACACGTCAGCTAACAGCGTTAGTAGGAAGAAGGCAGTCGCCACCGCTATGGCCTTAGCCCAAGCTGGATGCATTAAGGTCCTCAGGTGGTAGACTGGATCGCCATAAGGCGGGGCTAGCCAGTCAGGAACCAGGTAAGGAAGTGGCACGCCATGAATCTTGAATGCAAAGGTTACCGGAGTGTTGACATAGAAGGCTCTGTAAACGAGCCAGTAGTAGGGGGGAAGCGATGCTACGACAGCCCCCATGCTCGAGTATATTACGAATATTTCGTTCATAGTTAGGGGGGAGCCTGCGATCCTTGAGAACTCGGAGAATAGTATCGCTATTACGTAGAGCGCGGCTATTGCTATGGTGCCGCCAGTTACTAGGTTTAAGTAGAGGTTTATAGGGATGAAGAGCAGAGCTGCGGTGATTATGGCGAAGAGAGCCCTCCACGTTAAACCCACCTTAAACTCCTGGCTCACCTAGCTCACCACGTCATTTTCAGCGAAGTTGCTGGCCTATTTAAGTCATTATCTCTTAGCTTATATTGACTGCTGAAAAGCTTAAAATGTAGGCTCCTCTCTCTCACATCAGAGGTGACTGATGTGAGCATACGCGTTGGAGCGCTCTTATTTGCGCTATTAATCAGCCTGATGGTAGCTCTCGTGCCCACTACATGTCAGCCCCCCACTGCCTCGCCTGAGCTGAGCAATAGGATATTGATTGAGCCCTCCGAGCTGATGAACCACGTGAGAGCGCTGGCATCGCTAGGCAGCAGAGTCACAGGCTACGAGGGCTGTAAGCGAGCGGCTGAGTACATAGCTAGTGTCTTGAGGAGCTACGGCTTGAAGGTGATGATCCACAAGTACAGCGCTGTAGTGCCTATTGATGAGGGCTCTAGTGTAACAGTCATAGTCAATGGCCATGAATATACCTTCACTGCCTACTCCGTTTGGCCTAACGGGGTGAACCCCTCGCCAACCCCTCCTGGAGGAGTTAAGGGGCCGCTCATATACGTGGGCCGGGGCAGACTGGAGGATTTTGACGGCAAGACAGTTGATGGGGCTATAGTGTTAATGGATTATGAGAGCGGTGATAACTGGCTGAACGCCGTTAAGCTAGGAGCTAAGGCCGTGATATTCACAGGCCCTAGCCACGTGCCTCCTTACGTCGAGAGCCTCAAGAAATTCCTTGATACTCCCATAAACTTCCCACGCGTATACGTTACACACGAGGTTGGGGAGCGCTTAAAAGAACTGGCTAAGATGGGTGCAGAGGCCGTAGTAGTCTCCAGAATGAGGTGGAAGGAGATTGAGGCAGAGAATATCGTCGGGATCTTGAAGGGGGAGATTCCCGATACTATACTCCTCACTACGCATTATGACTCCTGGTCAGCCGTGCCAGCACTCGCATCATCAGCTCATGAGGCTATAGCGCCAGCTTATCTTCTGGAATTAGCCAGGGCCTTGAGCCAGGCTAGGCCCTACCACACTGTATGGTTCGTGTTCTTCTCTGGCCACTGGGAGGCTCTAGTGGGGCCTCGCGAGTTCGTAGAGAGATTCTACTTTGGACCAGAGCTAGAAAATGGAAGCTTCAAGCCTGTTATGCTGATAAACATTGGGGATCTGGACCCAGAGGGGACAGGCTTACAGCTATTGAGAGGAGGTGCAGGCACCCTTTATGCCACAACATCTAACGCTGGTGGAATTACCCTGAGGTACGCGTGGGTCGTCAAGAAGATATTCACTGAGTACCTAATGGATCCCGAGCTGAGGAAGGAAATCAAGGACCTAGTCGGAGTTGAGCCAAGCACGTACGTGAGGGACTATTTCACCAACGGAATGTACTGGGGTACAGAACAGTTCCCCTACATGCTCGACTCAGAGCCTGCTGAGATGACCAGGGGAGTAGCCTTCACCATTCAGAGCGCATACGCCAGTAAACAGTGGCTAGGGAGCCCGGTCAGCGACCTCGAGGAGTTAAGTGAGGAGAAGCTTGAGCTGCTGAGGCCTCAGCTGATAGTAATGACTCACCTTATTACGTCCTTCATTAACGAGAGGGACTGGGGAATAAAGTGGAATGAGGTATCGCCAGCCAGGATATACATACTCCCTGGAGGCTTCTCACAGTACGCTGGCTTTATAACTTTGAAGGGAAGAGTCGTCACCTATAACCTCTCAGTAGGATGGTATAGGCCTTGTCCACATGCACTAGTCAGGGTGTACGTAGGCCTTCAGTCAGGGGGCGTTTACTTCCCCTTCCCCTACCCGTTCAATAAGATGATTACATTCGCCGACGAAAATGGGGAATTCGAGGTGCACGGGCTCGCCCCCTACCCATTCATACCCGGTGCAGGCGCTGCCGGTGGCGGGCTTGTAAGGTCGATGTATGTCGCTGATGCGTGGATCATAAATGAGACTACAGGAGAGATAGAGTACGCTCCCAACCTAGGCATTTACGGTGCTAAAGCTCTCCCACCTAGGGTCTCGCCGCTGACCCATCCTGAGCACATTACCGTGGTGATTAACAGGTTCTACTCTATCACGCTCCTCGACCTGGTTAACCCCAAGGAGGGTAGGCCAGCTATAATACCTGACCCCCGAGTAGTGGCTTATGGAGGAAGCCCCAACTGGTTCTTCGGCATGGGCGGTGTTCTCATGACACAGGACTTTGACGCTAAGGGAGACCCACTATTTTACGGGGTATATTACAATGGCTATGAGACTGCAGGTATAACCTTTTTCATGCCTAAGAGCAGGGCAGCCGTGATACTCAGGATAGGCGGGCTGGCACGGCCCGCTGGAGGACGCCCTGTCATGGTGCTCGTTAACGCATCAGAGGAGTGGCCAGAGGGCAGGGGGATAACTAAGAGTATACTACTGAGGCTGCCAGCGTTCAGGTACGCGAAGGATCTATTGCTCATGACTAAACACAGGTACGAGAAATTAAGAACAAGGGGCATTCGCTGCTTAAGCGTTGAGGAGAAGCTCAAGCTAGCAGAGGAGCTATTAAAGAATGCCACTCAGTTATTGAGGGAGAAGAGGTACAGCGAGGCCTACCCGCTGGCCTTAGCTGCGTGGAGCGTCGCCGAGGGGGCCTACGAGGAGGTGATGCCCTTGATTGAGGACTCATCTAAGACCAGCCTCTTCTTCTTCGCACTGATAATACCAGCAGCCCTATTCCTGGAGAGGCTCACCCTCCACATGGAGGGTAGGAGGAGGGTACTATCTACGCTGGTCATAGGCTCTGCCCTGATTGCGGCGTTTGCTCTCGTACATCCAGCATTGCACGTGATGATGAACTCTATAATGGCAGTTCTAGGGATGCTGGCGTTCCTGCTATTCGTGATGACGATGGGAGTACTCGTTGATGAGACACAGAAGGTTCTCAGGGAGATATCATATAAGATACTCGGGTTCCACGTAGTCGAGACGGGGAGGCTAGGCATAGCTTCAGCGTCATTCACCGTAGCTCTCGAGAACATGAGGAGAAGGAAGCTTAGGACGATGTTAACTTTCATTACCCTCACAGCGATAGCCCTAGCCGTAACATCACTAACTTCAGTCTCCTCCTACGTGACAGTCAAGGCTGTGACTGTACCCTACAGGCCTGTCTACGAGGGAATGTTGATTAAGTCGGGGTATGGCACGCCGCCACAGGACGTGTACCATCCAATGCTAGTGGAATTAGTTAGAGGGATTCTAGGCAACGAAGTCCACATACTACCTAGGGCGTGGTACTATCCTCCCTCGATAGGGCCTAACGTGGGAGTTATGGCGTTAGTAACCACTAGGAGTGCTATGGCTAAGAATGTCACGTATAGAGTAATGGCTGCCCTCGGGATGACGCCGGAGGACGTCAAGTTAACACTTGGCCGCTACATGACGCCGGGCAGCAGGCCTTTCTTCGAGGATGAGCTAATGGCGTGCATAATTCCGGACACAATGGCTAAGGTCCTTAACGTCACTATCGGAGACCATGTACTATTCCAGGGGCTGAGGCTCCTGGTAGTAGGCGTGTATAACGCCAGTCTCCTCCAGCTAGATGTTAATGCTACTCGTGACCTCGACGGCATGCCAGTAGCCCCAATCGATCCACACTATGTACAGCAGCTAGGTCTAGGAGTCTTAGTGCCTACCCAGCAAGTCCCACCCCCCGTAGCCTGGTCCTCACTGATAATACTGCCCTACGAGCTTGCGCTGAGGATAGGCGGTTATGTAGCTATGATCTCCGTCAGATTCCCGCCTGGCATAAGCATTGATGAGGTGTTGAGGAGGGCGAGGATTCTATCGCTAACCCTAGATGTCCCCTCCTACACCTCTATAGGTGGAAAGGTCATTAGGATGTCGAAGTACCCGACATTCGCTGTAATGGGCTGGGAGGTCGTCCCCGTGATATTGATCATAGGAGCGCTGAACGTGGCTGTAACGCTCCTCGGTAATGTCAGGGAGAGGGTTAGGGACATCTTCGTATACAGCGCTATAGGGCTCTCGCCGATGGGGGCCATGATAATGTTCTTGATAGAGTCGATGGTGTACGCCAGCCTGAGCATACTCGTGGGCTACTATCTAGGCTTCGCGCTTAACAACGCCTTCCTAAGCCTGGGGATTCTACCCTCCTACTTCACGTTCAACTACGCCTCGATATTCGCGGTGATATCGCTATTAATATTACTGCTATCTGCATTGGTGTCATCGTTATATCCAGCTAGGATAGCTGCAGCTATGATAACTCCCTCTCTCGAGAGGAGGTGGAAGCCTCCAACCAAGCCTAGGGGGAGGATCTGGGAACTCCCGCTCCCATTAAGCCTCCCGTCGCTCGAGGAGGCGATGGGCCTGATAGAGTTCCTAAGGGAGTATTACGAGGGGGCTGGGGCTCAGAAGCCGACATTCACCATTAGGAGCATAGAGTCGGTTAGCTACGAGCCACCTAGCATTGTGATGAGAGTGGCTCTCGCACCTTACGAGATGGGCATAGTGCAGAGCGTTAAGATAGAGGCTATTTACAGCGAGACTGAGAAGAGGTACGCGCTGCTGGCCACCCTACAGCATGAGACAGGGCCTGAGAAGCTGTGGGCGAACTTCTCCTACTACTTTGTGGATGACCTTAGGAAGCAGCTACTGCTGTGGAGGTCACTGAGCGCGGAAGAGCACAGGAAGTACTTCAGGAGAGCCAAGGAGAGAGCTCGATAGCGCCTTATCAAGCTATTCTGCCTGTTATTAAGTCATTTGTCGTAAAATTTATATTCTATAATTTAGAGAGCATTCCCAGCAGGGGGATTGTATGAGTGCTAGCGGTGTTGAGGCTGAATTTAGAAGAGGCTTAACTGTTCGCTCGGCCATCATCGGATTAATACTGCTGCTGCTCGCAGTCCCGGTCTCTGTGATGACGTGGCTTTACACTAGCAAGGGGGGGACTATCAACGCATTCTTCGTCCCATTCCTCTACATCATACTGCTGAACGAGCTCATAGGCAGGATCAACCCCAAGTGGAGGCTTAGTGGCCAGGAGCTGGTAGTGATATTCCCAGCGCTGTTGCTGGTTAACAGCATCAAGTACATGCCTAAGGGCGCGTTATCCGGCGGCGAGGCGGTGATAGGTTTCGTGGAGAAGACGTTGATATGCGCTATCTCAGGCCAGATTGTAGCACCCGAGCTAGCTGACTACTGGAGGGAGATGGTTCCAGCCTTCATGGCGCCGAAGAGCGACTTCGCGCTCAGAGTGATAAATGAGGGGCTTAAGCCCGGCGAGGCAGTGCCGTGGGGCGAGTTCATAGGTCCCATCGCCTACTGGTCCATCTACACTATCCTGACGTACTTCCTCTGCCTATTCCTCGCATTCGGCATCTACGGGAGGAGGTGGGTGGAGGTCGAGCGCTTGCCCTTCCCACTATCACAGCCGATGATATTCGCGGTTAACAGCGCCATGGACATAGATGCCACCACTAACAAGAGCAGGTGGTTTGACCTCTCGATAACTAACTATAAGATATTCTGGATAGCGTTCTTCATAGGCGCTATAGCGTCGGCCATCCCGATATTGGGGGAGGTAATACCCCCACTAGCGGTGTACGGGGCCTACGCTTGGGGCGAGCAACCAATACTGTTCTGGTGGCTGCCGTCGATAGCGCCTGGAGCTATGGCGAAAGGGGTACTGCAGGTGGATCAGATAGCCCTGTGGCTACTGCTGCCCACCAACATGTTAGTCACGTGCGTATTAGCATACGTTATCTTCGGCCTCATATATCATGCGGTGGCAGTACAGCTGGGAATAGTGCCATATAACCCCGGCATGGAGTTCCTGTGGAATTGGGAGGATATTCCAGCTAACTGGTATCCGTTCCCCTACAGGGTTATAGGAGTCACTGGCATGATGGTGGGCCTAGGCCTGATATCGCTGTGGATGCTCAGGGATAGGTTCAAGGAGGTGTTTGGAGCGCTGACCGGCCCTGACAGGAAGGAATATGGCTTGTCGCTCAGGGGGCTAGCGCTTTTCGGCCTCGTCGTGATGATCGCCATAATAGTATTCTTCACAGCGAGTGGCGTCCCACTCATAATATCGCTAATAATGTTGATAATAGCCGTCATCTACTACACTGCCCTGGCTAGGGTCACCAGCACGCTGTGGTGGCACGTCGATGACCTGATGGGGGTCGGCGGGTACTCCTACATATACGCTCCCGGCGCGGCGCTGGGCTACTGGCCATGGACTGTGCCTCCCGAGGGCAATAACTACGCCGCCTTCGTCACTGGCATGCTGGCTACGCCATTCGACGACTGCTGGACGCTGAGGGTTAATGGGCTCGGCCCAGGTGGCGCCACAGGTCTCTACAAGATCGTGTACGAGACAAGGACGAACATCAGGGATGTCCTAGTGATGACGATGATTTACGTGGCCCTAGGCGTGCCGCTCACTTACATCTGGGAGATATGGTTCCTGGCGCACGGCGGCGGGATTATGAGGACTAACACGTGGGGCTCCTGGGTGCACTGGTGGAAGACAGGCTATATGATGACAAGTAGCGGGCAGTTAATGCCCATAGGCGCGACACACCCGAACGAGGTATGGCCCTTCGCCCTGACAGGGCTAGTATTGGTACTCATCGTATGGTGGCTCAGGATGAAGTTCGCCTGGTTCTTCATAGACCCGACTGCGCTCACCATGTCGATGGCCGTAGGCCTCGAGTGGACATGGCTCTCAGGCCTAGTAGCCCTAGTGATTAAGCTGATACTAGTGAGGGTCATGGGCATAAGGAGGTTCGAGCAGTTCGTACTGCCAATAGCCACTGGAATAGCGTTAGGCTTCGGCGCCCCGATACTTATCGCGGGGCTCATAGAGTACTTCAATGTCGTAGTGCCTAGGTTCACGGCCTATTACGTGCCATAAGCCCCGAATGTTTTTCCCCATTCCCTAGTACTCTAACAAGATGCTGACTGAGGATTACGCCAGAATAATAAACTCGCTTAAGGGGAGGGTGAAGGAGTGGAAGATCGCCTTAGGAGGTGTTGTGCTCATACCTCTTCACGCTGGCTTTGACCTCCTAATAGTAGGCAAGCGACCTCTAGGATACTCTTCTGATTTTAAGTGGACATTCACGGCATCTGTTATTATAAAGTGGCCGCCCAGCAAGATAGCTGAGGCGTATAGGAGGCTTAAAGCCATGGAGTGCGAGCTACGGGTGGAAGGCTTCTTCAGGAGGCGCTATAGCTTCGTAGAGAGTACAGTTAGGAGGGCGCTATTCCCGAGCATGAAGTTCGATAAGAGGTTGGCGAAGAGCCTGGAGGAGTCACACGAGCTAGCTGACCTTCTCAGGAGAGCTTCCCCGGATGAGCTTTACATATCCACGTACTACGAGCTTAAGCCTGGTAAGAGCGTCGTTGAATGCCTCTTTGAGAGCTTCAGTAGGCCTGAAAAGCTAGGTTGGCTTATAACCGCGTCTAAAGGCCCTGAAGCCGATCTGATCCTCCCCCGAGTCGCAAGAGCTATGTACGATTTACTGGATCAGCTGGCTCACCATTTGAGGAGACTTACGCCTCTCCTGCTGGAGGAGGGTGTTAAGCCTTGAGGAGCGAGGCACAGGTAGCATGGACGGAGAGCCTGAAACTTTACGCGAGCATGATGTTTATCAGTTTCTCCATTTCGCGTAGAGCTATCAAGGTGAGGAGGCTGAGTGGGTCATGAGTAGGAGGGCTACTCAGTGGGCTACTGCTGTGAGCTTGGTAGTGCTAGTGGCGGTGCTCGTGATGCAGGCGTATAGGCAATACGTGCGGGTTGAGGAAGTTTGTGTCGCCTTTGTACAGCACCTGAACCTGCACTGGGGAGAGTGGGGGACCGTAGACTCCTATACCAGGCTGGCTAGGGCTAAGGACTACTCAGACTATTTCAGCCTCCTACTGAAGCATCCTGGGATAAAGCACGACATAAGCATGCCTTACTGGTCGCTTAAGTACTTTGAGGAGAGAGTTCCTGACGCATTAGAGAAGTTGAAAAGGCTTGTTGAGAGGGGGCAGGTCAGGATAATAGATGAGAGCTGGAGCCCCGCGGTCTTGCCGCTTCACAGGCTACTGATTCAGGAAGAGCTGCTCTCGATCAATAAGCACGCGACATCGTCTTACTTTAGCACTAGGGTAGAGGGCGTCTTCCTTCAAGAATCCGCTGCAGGGGAGGCGACTCCCTATATTCTCTCATCCCTGCAGTATTCCTGGACTTGCCTATTCCAGTTCAGTGAGCATCCCTCTCTCCTGGTCGGGCCTGATGGATCTACCGTGCTTAACATAGCTCCTGCCATAAACACCTACAAGTGGTACAGCCCTAGGAACACCCCTGAGGAAATGCGCTTGATGATACTTAGGGCAGCTGAGAAGCTCAAAGACTTCTACTCGCCCCTTCCACCCCTAGTAGTGATTTCAGGAGATTTCGAGGCCGCCCTACCCTCCCACACGGGCATATCCCTAGAGGTGATAGATGAGGCCTTCACGTTACTTGAGAGGGATCCCAGGATTAGAGTTATGACGGTTGAGGAGTATCTAGAGGAGTATGGCGAGGCCCTACTGGCGAAGGTGGGGGAAGTCAGGTGTAGGACCTCAACATGGGCTGACGAGGGATCCATGATAATATGGGCTGCTGACCCCTTCGACATCAAGATACTCAGCGTACTGCTCGAGGCCGAGGAGGCTAGGGAGGATGCCGAGCTGTTAATAGCGCTAGCTGAGGAGCACGGAGTCGGAGTTGCTGACCTGGTCAAGGAGTTTAAGGAAGCTTTACCCCTCCTCTACGAAGCTACTGGTAGCGACGGGGAGGGTTGGAGGCCGACCTGCATATTCAGGAGCTACATACTCAGCCTAGCTACCGAGGCCTTGAGAAAATTTGAATCCATAGCTAGAGCCTCGCTAAGTAGACTGGCGGAGAAGCTTGGCAGGGAGCAGTGCACTGGAGAATGTTTCTTAATATTTAATCAGCTGCTAGTGAGAAGGAGCGAGTGGGTAGAGCTACCTGTGCGGATCTTTCCCTGTAGGGCTGTCCTGGCCAACGGCACGTATGCGCCGTGTATAGCTTCAGAGGAAGGAGTACTAGTATGGGTTACATTAGAGCCGCTGGAAATCGTGAGCGTACGCGTGGAACAGGGGGGTGAGAGCGCCAGAGAGCTCGTTAAGCTAGAGGTTGGAGACCAGGTATACCTGGCCAATGACCTGCTCGAGGTCGAGGTTGACCGGAATGGTGTAGTTAGGAGCTTGAGGCTCATAGGTGGTGAGGAGTTTAGAGGAGAGCTGGATCAGCTAATCCTAGGCGGCAAGGAGCTGGGAATAGCAGATGAGATCAAGCCACTGGTGAGGGGGCCTCTACGCGCCATAGTTAAGTTCACTTGGAGGCCTCGCCCTGCCATGATAGTTGAGAAGTACTTGGAGGTAAGGGCGCACGAGCCCTTCCTGAGGGTAAAGCTTAACATCACATTTCTAAAGCCGACTAGAATTGGCAAGGGGTTCAGAGGGTTAAGCGACGCGATAGTTATTGACACGGCATTAGATGGGCCTGGAACTGTGATCTCCCAGGTGCCGGGAGGCTATCTAGTTGAGCTCAGCGGCCCTATAGCCACTCCAATGCGATGGCACTCATACAAACTTAACGGTGGGGGAGTAGCCCTGATCTCTGAAGGCGGCGTCCTAATACACGGCCCCCATCCTAGCATTGTGCTTGGGAAGACGACAACTGATATCCCCTGCGAAGCCTTTAATGGCACATACCTGTACAAGTACCTGATTTACCCCTATAATAGGAGCTTGGAAAGGCCCATGTGGGTAGCAGAGAGGATAAACAGGCCGCCACGTGCTTATCCATGCTCTAAAGTCCTCCTCTTAAAGCCTCATCTCAGCTTGGAGTTCGATCCAGATGCTATTTTCATCAACTACTTCACGCTTGATAAAGTATCATTAACGAATACTGGTGATAGAGCGGCGTACGTCAGCATAGCTTATGAGAGGGAGAGCATGGTCAGCGCACTGATAGCGCCCATGGAAATAGCTGAACGATGGAGTTACAGGAAAGGTTGATAATCCCTCTCCTCATAGGAAAATAATTGGGGTGAGGGCCGTGGCTATGAGGAAGCCCCCGATGAAGATTCCCCCTCGCGGCCCAGTGACCCCCCTGACTTAGCTGTGTACCCACTCCAGTATCCTCTCGAAGGGTATCCTTTCCTTCTCTGGATCATAAGACACTCTCTCGCCTAAGTTGGTGACTAGCCTGGAGAATGTCTCTAAACCTCTAACAAACCTATCTCCCTCTTCGTACAGTACGGAGATATTCTCCGCCACAATGCCTTCCAGCTTCCTAAGCTTCTCAAGTATCGAGAGTAGGAGCTTTGCGGATACCTTCCTGTTAACTAGGTCATCAGCCTTCGCCTCCAGGATAGCGTCAGCGTGCTCTACATCCCTTGGAGGTATCAACGGTATTTGCACCTTTAACCCTAAGATCGATGAGACTCTCAGCCTGAACGGGATGCTAGAGAAATCCACTACCTCAGCTAGAGGCGAGAAAGCCAGGACCCCCTTGATATTCTCTACGTGATTAGTGGCCATAAGGGCTATTAGAGCACCTACCCCATGCCCCATTACGAAGATATTAGTAGCTCTCTCCTTGGCTGAGACTAGTTGCAGAAACTTGTTAGCTACGTCCAAGAGATCGGCTAGAGCACCTCGTCCCCTAGCACCATCCGAAAGTCCATGTCCATACAAGTCTACCGCATAGCACGTTAATCCTCGCATTGATAGTTCATCACAGAGCCACGCGTACCTGCCCGTGTGCAGGCCAAGTGCGTGGATTAGTACTAGGACGGCCCTAGCGCCCTTCACTCTCCAAACTCTATAGAAGAACTTTTCTCCCCTTAAGTTTGAGAAGTAGCGCTCATCGTAGCCGCCTCTAAGCATCAGATGCTATCATGCATAGCGGTTGAAAAATCTTCTCTTTTAGGCACCTTAGATTTGAGGCCACGATATCCCAGATACGTAAAGGTAAATTTTATGGATGTGAGGGCCCTGGGAGGGCAAGCTCAATACCCTCACGGGCTCAGCGGCTATCAGGGGGTGATCATGCACCACCACTCTGCAGCCAGGCTTACACTCACTAACCAGCTTTAGTGAAAGCCTTCGTGATACAGCGGGGGAGGGGTAACAGTAAATTACGTCAAAGCGTGAGACGTCGAATAGGAAGAGATCTCCATGTATAATCTCCACACGTTCTCTGACGCCTGCTAGGATGCATTCCCTCACTGCCAGCTTCACTAATAGAGGGTTCAGCTCTACGCCTACTGCGTATGCACCATACTCCCTGGCAGCTACCACTAAGGCGCGGCCATCACCACAGCCTAAGTCTACTACGAGTTCTCCCCTCCTTAAGCGAGCCAGCCTAAATGCGGCTCTTATGACGGAGTACGGGCTTGGTAGGTAAGGCAATTCAGTGAGTTCCCTTATGATCCTCTCATTTACTCCTGCTTTAAGGCCAGACATACACTAGCAGGAGCACGGATGAGATGAGGGCTAGGGCGGCGAGGAGAGTAAGCTTATCCCCCAGCACCACCTCGTGCGGGTGCTCACCCTTGCCCAGCTCCAGCGCCAGCGTATATCTTAGGAGGAAGAACGCCATGAGGGGGATTGTAGGCACGAGCTTATGGCCTAGGGGGACTTCAGCACAGTAGATGGCGTAGGTCACCATTACCATTGCGCCACTCATGTTTAATGCCTGGTCAAGCCACTTCTCGCCATACACCTTCAGAACTTCTCGGGACGTGGAACCTGCCACTTTCAGCTCCGCCTTCCTCTTGCTTAGGATCAAGAATAGCGCGAGGAAGAAGATGCCGGCTATCAGCCAGGGTGATACCTCAACCCTTATCAGCACAGCCCCCGACACAGCTCTGATCAGATAATTAACTGCGATCGCCGTCACATCAACTACTGCAACTTTCTTAAGGTAAAGGCTATACAGAAAGGCTACTAGGGTTAAGGCGACTATATAAGCAGTGAAGCAAGTGCCTAGCGGTATGGCTAGACCCAGTGAAGCGGCAATTAACATAAACATTAGAAGTCCTGCCTCCTTCACACTCACCTGACCTGAGGCTAGTGGCCTATACCGCTTCCTGGGGTGAAGCCTATCCCTCTCTAGGTCTCTGATGTCATTAAATACGTAGCCCGCGCTTGACGCTAGCGAGAGCGATAGGAACCCCATTAAGAGAGGCAGGTAAATGCTGATGTCAGTGAGCTTCAATGAGAATACCGCTGGCACTACGATCAGCAGGTTCTTGTACCACTGCTCGATTCTCATGAGTTTTAAAAGAGCACTCAGCTTCACAGGGAGTTCACACTTACTCTCCATCCCGCTGGGTGAGCACTATTATGGAGGGACGGCCTGGGAGGGGCACCTTACCCCTCGGAAGGGGATAGCTGCCCTCCCTCGTGATCTTAACGCTCACGCCTAGCTCCCTCTCGTAGAATTCGGCAGCAGAACTCAGAGCTTTCCACTCTACTTCGGGATTCACGAGTAGCTGCAGGGGCCTCGGATTCTTAATGATCATCCCGATAATCTTGCCAGCCTGTGCTCTTAACTGGGGCTCCACACTACCAATAGCCTTTCTCAAGGCTTCTCTTAGCTCAGCCCCCTTCTCAATATCGCTTAATGCCTCCTTGAGGAACTTGTACTTCCAATCAGCTGCTACGACTATTACAAGCTCCCTGGGCACTCCCCTTATCAACTTCATGATCTCCCTAGCGTCATCCAGTACCTCTCTGACTATCTCCTCGGCTTTCTCGACCTCGGGCTTAATGTACTTCTCCTCAGCTTTAGGCCAGGGGGCCTGGCTCACAAACCCCTTCTTCCCGAGCTTCTCCCAGATCTCCTCACATATGTGTGGTGTAATTGGAGCTAGCAGGAGAGTCTGCACCTCTATGAACTCCCTAAGGAGATCTCTCTGAGGCTCGCCGCATCTACGCAGATACCACCTGAAGTGATTCTGTAAGTCGAAGAAGCCTTTGACTAGTGCATTCTTGAAGTTGCCCTCCTCCATTTCCCTCTCCACCTCCTTAATGGTTCTGTGTAGCACGCTCCTGAACCAATCGTCAATAGCCCTCCAATCGCCTCGCCCCTTGCCGTAGTTCTCGACTGCGAAGTCATGCCACTCGACGAGGAGGTCTACAGCCCGATCAGCTACCTCAGGCTCGAAGTTTGCGTCGTCCAGCCCTGAGTTGCCAGCATAGGCTTCAGCGAATCTAGTAGCGTCAGCACCCCACCACTCAATCGCTTGTCTTAGCAGTATGAAGTTACCCTTAGATTTTGCCATCTTCTCCCCAGCGACTAGCACCCAGCCATTAACGCCTATTCCCCTAGGCCAATGTTGTGGGGGGAATATGGCAACGTGGTGGAAGATGAAGAATACCAGGTGATTGGGCATCAGGTCCTTGCCTGAAATTCTCATATCTACTGGATACCAGTACAGGAACTCCCTCCTAATCTCCTCTATGAGTCTGACATCGACTCCCAGGCGCCTAGCGACTTCGGCGGGATCCCCCCTGCCTAGGAGCACGTAATCGAAGAAGGAGTCATCAAGCTTGCTCCAGTCGATTCCGTACTTCTCGGGATGCTGTAGGTACTTCGCTAAGACGTAGTACGCCATGTAGATCGTTGAGTCGCTTAGAGACTCGAGCACCCACTCAGGATCCCACGGGAGTGGGGTCCCCAGCTCGCCCTTATGGGTGCAGGCCCAGTCACCATACCAGTCTATCTGCTTATGGAAGTAGTCCCTAACATCATCTGGGAGGAACTTCATCTGGTCTACACACCTATGAGCCAACTCCTTCCACCTGGGATCGCTGTACTTCAGGAACCACTGGTCTCTGACTATTTTCACGTGCGTCCTAGACCCGCATCTACAGTACACGGGGCGCGGCAGCGTGTAGTGCCTCACAGCCACGCCCATGGATACTAGATGCTCAATTATCTCATCCTTAGCCTCAGCCACAGTCTTCCCTGCCCATTTGCCGAATACCTCCTTCAGGACTCCCTGATAGAACTCCTTGGAGTAGAGCTCGCGTGTCGCCTCGTCGAGAGCCTCCCTATCCAGCTGGCTCCTAATCCCGCGCCGCTTGACCACAGTCTCTGCTGGATACTCGCCGTATCCCTCAAGTTCTATTATGCTCACTGGCTTGACGCCCTTGAGGACCTCAGGGCTTAAGCGGTACTTAGAGGCCAGCCCCCGCCTGAGGTCCTCTAGCGCGACGTAGTCGTAGGGCGCATGTGCGGGCACGGACATTACTACGCCAGTGCCCATCTCGGGGTCTACGAATAAGGCCGGAAGTACGGGGACCCGCTTTTTAGTCACTGGATTAGTGACCCATCTGCCTATCAACTCCTCTCCTCTTACACTCCCAACTACTCTGACACTATGCCCCTGATCCCTGATCTCTCTTAACCCATACTCGCCTAAGACCCACCTCTCTCCATCTACCTCCACGAGGAGGTAGGTGTAACCAGGCTTTACCCAGACATTAACAGCTCCATATACTGTCTCAGGCCTGTACGTCAGGCAGGGATACACCAGCCCGTCCTCGCCCCTAAACTTAATGATCACGACCTCTTCAGGCCCTATACCGGCGTACTCATCAGGCCTATCATGGTCACCTACCACTTTCTCCTCTTTAGGACACCAGACTACTGGATGAGTCCCCCTGACTATCAGGCCCTTCTCGAATAGCTTCTTGTACTGCCACTGAATGAACTTGTTATAAGGGGGGTTTAGATAGGTAGTGTGAAACTCCCTTCTCCAGTCGATAGATAAGCCGTACCTCTCAAAGTCCCTTCTCCACTCCTTGCAGAAGAACTTAACCCAGTATTCTGGATCTGAGAAGCGAGGTATCTCCTCCTCCGCTATGCCCATCGACCTGAGGATGCTTATCTGCTTAGGATCGCCCTCCCTAATCCTGAGCGCAGCTGCTACTATTGGCCCCCCCGTTGCATGCCAGCCTTGAGGGAAGAGGACGTTGTATCCCTTCATCCGCTTATAGCGAGCCATTATGTCGTTCCTCAATGCAGTGTAAGCGCTGCCGAGATGAGGGAATGCGTTAACGTAGGGATACGGGAATGTAATGAAGAATTTAGGCCTGCTCTCATCCGGTTCGGGTTCGAAGACTCTGGCTTCCTTCCATCTCCTCTGCCACTTCTCCTCAACTGACTTGAGGAACTCAACTCTCTCTCTATTCGCTCGAGGTCTAACTACTCCCTGAGCAATAGGCCTCACCTCGCGAGGTTATAGTCCATCCGAGTTAAGCCTTTCGCGTCCCTTAAGCATCTCGCATAAGAGCTTAGCTACATCGCTCGCCTTTGTGGTGGTGTCAACCTTCACTATCCTCATGCCCGCAGCCTCGAGTAGCTGCTTGGCCTCCCTCTCCACATACTTGGCTATTACCACCTCTTGTACTCTCAGATCAATACGGTGGGCCAGGAGAGGTAAGACGTGTTCCGTCCCCACTCTCTCAGAGGCTTTTATCACGGCTACTGTACCCCTCTCAGGCTCTTCTATCAAGGCCTCAAAGACGTGCTCATAGCCTGAGGCCCCCCTAAGCTTAGCACCACATGTTACCCTAAAGCCGAGCTTCTCCAGTTCCCTTAGTACTTCGTTAAGGAGTTCTCCAATCACGCTACCACCAGCCTGTTACCCACGAGCTTTAATTCCTTATATCTGGGCGTTGGCGAGTACATCCTCATTTTGATTACCGCTAACTCTCTCCTTAACTCTCCCTCCTCCTCCCTAACTCTGAGCTTAATCAAGGTATCGGCTATGGTGTTGAGCACGGCCAAGCCGCTTATCACAGTGATTATTAGCGTACAGCCTCTTCGTTTAGCAGAGAACGCTATCTCCCTCATAATTTGAGCAAAAGCCGCACCAAACTCCCTAGCTAGGGCTGTCAGGCCATCAAGTACAATTAAGTCAACCTTCCTATCTAGTGTGTGCAAAGCCTCAGCAATATTATAGATCCCCCTCAGCGTCAGAGCTCGAGGGCTCACAGAGCTTACACTCAGCTTCTCAAGCTTTTCAGGCTCATACCCCAGGAATCTTAGCGTCTCCTCTATCTGTTGCTTAGGCTCTTCAAAGCTTATGTAAGCTGTCTCTAGCCCTCTTGCACTATTTTCAGCAGCTATTGAGAGCGCTAGGAGAGTCTTGCCCGAGCCGGGAGGTCCCTCGATCAGCACTACAGTTCCCCTAATCAAGCCCCCGCCTAATACCTCGTCTAATCCCTCTACTCCTGTGGGCACTCTATCAAGCCTGTTAATCTTGGACTCGAGCTCCTCCAGCAGGCTTGTAGGCAATACCCTTATTCCATATGGGGGGCCTATCTCGTACTCGTATGCCACGCGGCTCAGCGGCCTACCCCTAAGCTTTAACACGCGCATTGTCCTATAGGGCGCACCAGCCTCGGGCACCACGAGAGCTAGTCTTATGAGTGCATCACATACAAACTCCTCCACCTCGGCCCCGATGCTCTCCCTCCCTCTCGGTACTTCGACTGTGAGTATGGTAGTAGCTCTGAGGGTCCTAGTAATCGTCTTGAGAGCGTTATGAAGCACTGCTCTGACTTCGAGGGGGGGCGAGAGTGCCAGGAAGGGTGTTATGGAGTCGATGACTACTCGCCTAGCCTTCATCTCCATCGCATTGGATACTAACTCTTTAGACAGATTCATGAGGGCGTCACTCGAGGTCGGCGTGGGAAATAGTACATAGCGGAATAGGCCCTGCTCCTCCAGCTTCTTAAAGTTCATGCCAAGTTTAGCCATGTAAGCATAGAACTCCTCCTTGCTCTCACCAGTGCTAATGTATAAGCCTGGCTCACCCCACCTCCTAGCCCCCTCATAAATGAATTTGGCAGCGAACGTTGTCTTACCCGAGCCCGCGTTACCTGCTACAAGCACTAGCTGTCCCCTATAAAATCCCCCTGTCACTTCATCAAACCCAGGTATCCCACTAGGACAGTCCTCCAACTTCATAACCGTCATCCGCTCCCTCTTACCTCCTTAAGTTTAAATTCGCAATATTCATTGCCCTCAGCGATGCACCTCTCCTCAATGTACACCATATCCCTGTTCAGTATGGAGCATGCTACACCGGAGATCAAGCCCCTAAAGAGCTCGCTATTAGCCCTGCCAGGCTCAGTAGCGTTTACGCATTCGAGCAGACCCCATATCCTAACCTTATGACCGTTCCTAGAGATCTCATACCTCTCACAGAGTCCTAGCGCCCTAAGCCCCTCCAGTAACCTCTCGAGATCTTCTCTCAGCTTTCCGCTACCTGTGATCCTCTGGAAAGCCTCCCCCATGCGCCTCCCTATCCCAAAGACTAGAGCTCTCCCAGCCGTACCCAGCTCCGAGTAGAACGACTTCAGCGCTTCTCTCATCAGGGAGAAGGGCACTACTAGGGCTTTTGACCCCAGAAAATAAAGCTCGCATGCTAGGAGGGGGGCTTGAGATCCCCTCTCTACCCGTAAGGCGCAAATGCCCCTAACCCCCTCTATGCTCCTGAGCTTCTCGCCTAACTCCTCCACATCTAGCTCCTCCGGCAGGAGGAGGTCACATATAGCTAGGCTCCTCCCCCTCTCAAGCTTAACATGTAACAGGCTGAGGAGCTTAGCATTCACCTCCTCAAGCAGCTCCAGTAGGCCCGCAGCCTCGCCGCTAAGCTCCAGGCAGAGTAAGGCATGTAGAGCCATAGTCGTCGTATGGTTATCTTCTTACGTTTATATAAATAATACCCTATTAAGTAAAAGACAGTTTGTGAAAAACGAAAATTCGCACATACTGATTTTACTATAACTTATCAATAAATTTATTTTTAAGCAAATAAGACTGATAACCGCGCTAGTCAAGCCTTGAGACACGAAGTGACGTACTTTGAGAAAATATTCGGCAACAGGGTATCTGTTAAAGTTCTTCAACTCCTGGTCGAGAAGAAGGGTAGATTCTTCTCAGTACGCGAAATTGCAAGGAGATTGAAGGTAAGCGAGTCCTCGGTAGCGAGAGTCCTGAACACTTTGACTATGCAGGGGATAGTGGAGTGTGTAGCGGTCTCCAGCGCTAAGGCTAGGAAGGTGTATAGGTTGAGGGATGGGCCACTGGCCAAGAAGTTACGTGAGCTACATGAGGCATTACAAACTCACTTTGAGAGGCTTGAGAGCTCCGGTGACCTATAGCGCTCGAGGGCTTTTAACAGGCCGTCAGGCCCGTCACAGTGCTTAAGCACTCGTTTACCAGCTGCGCTGACACTCCAGTAAATGCTAGTCCCAGCCCACTCCCAGACCGGTTTTTCTCCGATGTTAATCCCAAGCTCTCGGAGTAGCTCCAGCTGTTCTCTTAACGAGGGAGGTTTAAGACTCTTAACAGTAATCTTCCGCAGCACGCGCCCTACATAGTTGTTTAGTGCGATCCTAGCTCTGTACAAAACGTATCTCTTAGCATCGTCAACCCCCTCGAGAGGCACTACCCTGGCGTCGAAGAGCAGTGTACGTCCTAAGGCTAGGGAAGTGGAGCTCGATGCGAGTGCAGCCGATATGCTCACCAGTTTTTGTAGCCTCCCTGCATAGGGGAGGGAGGGGCCTAAGAGGAGAACGTTAATCTCATCACTAGCCACGTATGCTCCGCTAGCAGAGAATCTTTTAACTATTTCAGAGGCGGCCTCAACTATCGCCTTGTGGACTCTAACATCCCTGGGTTCGGCAAACCCTATTAGTGCCTTACTGAAGCCCACTCCATCAAGCCTTATGGCCAAAGGTAGCTTAACTCTAGCTTCGAGTAGCTTCTCCCTCGACTTGTACTCCCTATCCAGCTTCGCTACAGGCACCTGCACCAGCTCTTCAGGGATCATTCATCGCCCCGTACTAGGAATGCCTAGTATCCTAAAATGTAGCGGGTCGGGACAACCCATTTTTGCCTCATAGCCTCAGTCTAAGGCGATGGAGGAGCTCGGAGTGGCACTGATAGGCTGTGGCTTTATAGGGGGCGTCCACCTAGGCAGCTGGAAGAGAGTGAAGGGTGCTAAGCTAGTAGCTGTCGTAGATATAATTGAGGGTAGAGCTAAACGAGCTGCAGAGGAGTACGGCGTCCCCAACTACTTCACTGATTACAGTAAGGTGCTAGAGATGAAGGAAGTGGACATAGTGGATGTCTGCACACCCACCTATACACACGCCGAGATAGCCGTAGCCGCTATGAAGAGCGGTAAGCACGTCATGTGTGAGAAGCCTATAGCTCTGAGGCTTAGGGAAGCTGATGAAATGATACAGACTGCGAAGAAGGCTGGGGTGAAGTTCATGGTAGCTCACTGCTTAAGGTTCTGGCCTGAGTACGTAGCTGCTAAACGCATAGTGGATGAGGGGACGATAGGGGAGCCAAGGATAGCGCGTGCATACAGGCTATCGCCATTCCCGGAGTGGGCACCCTGGCACAAGGATAGGAGGCTGGGAGGTGGAGTTTTCGTTGACATGAGCATACACGACGTGGACTTCCTCAGGTGGGCTCTAGGAGATATTGAGAGCGTATACGCCAGGGGCGGAGTCCTCAAAACCAGGGACTCCACAGCACATGACTACACTCACGCCATACTGAAGTTCAAGAATGGCGCCATAGCGTACGTAGAGGGCAGCTGGATACAGCCCCCTGGCTTCCCCTTCACTACATACCTGGAAATCGTAGGTACTAAGGGGATGCTCACAGTTGATAATCACTCCACCTCTGCCGTGAGGATATTCAGGCCGGGAGCTCCCACGACCGACTTTACGCCCGTGGAGGAGGATGCCTACTACAAGGAGATAAAGCACTTCTACGAGTGCGTTGTAGAGGATAAGGAGCCCATGGTGACGGGCGAGGAGGCTAGGAAGACTCTGGAAGTCGTGCTAGCAGCGGTTAAGTCGGTAGAGGAGGGTAAGCCCGTGAAGCTCCCCCTGGGGGGTGAGGTCCTATGAGGAAGTTAAGGTTTGGAATCTTGTCATTCGCTCACATACATGCGTGGAGCTATGCCAGGGTGGTTAAGGAACTTGAGGAAGCTGAGCTAGTGGCAATCTACGATGATAATCCTGAAAGGCTTAAGAAAGCATCTGAGACTTACGGCGTTAAGGATACCTACACCGATTATCGAGAACTCCTCAAGAGAGATGACATTGATGCTGTGATAATAACATCGGAGAATGCTAAGCATGCTGAGTTAGCCATAGCTGCAGCAGAGGCTGGGAAGCACATGATAGTGGAGAAGCCGCTAGCCACAAGCTTAGAGGATGCGGAGAGGATGATAAGAGCAGCTGAGAAGGCTGGTGTGAAGCTACAGCAGGCATTTGTGATGAGGTACCACGACGCAACCGTGACCATTAAGGGCATCCTAGAGAGAGGAGAGATAGGCGATGTACTGGTCATAACTACCACTAATCACGGCAAGTACCCAGGCCTTTGGTTCGGGGATCCCGAGCTAGCTGGGGGTGGAGCTGTGATGGATCATACAGTGCACACCGCCGACTTGATGAGATGGTACACAGGTGATGAGGTGGAGGAGGTCTATGCCGTAATAGGCGAGAAGATCAGGAGCGAATTAAGGGTGGAGGACAACGCACTCATCTCCCTTAAATTCAGGAAGGGGGTCATAGGGAGCATTGATTGTAGCTGGTCGAGACATGAGGGCTGGCCAATATGGGGCGACGTATGGCTCGGGATTATAGGGACAGAGGGCTACATAGTGGTCGATGCCTTCAGGTCCTGCATAAATCTTGTGGTTGATGGGAAGCCGCTAACATGGGTGTACTTCGGGTCCGACTGTGACTTCAACATGATAAGGGACTTCGTACGCGTGGTAGAGGAGGACAAGACTCCCAGGGCTACAGGCTACGACGGCTATAAGGCGCTGGAGATAGCGCTGGCAGCTTACGAGTCCAGTAAGAAGGGAGAGCCGGTAAAGCTCCCCCTGCGTTAGAATAATCTTCCCTTTTTCCCATCACCAGTGGTCTACTGGCCAAATGTGTAACGGCTTAGGCGAGAATAGGACACTTAACGCCTCAGCTACCCGCTTAAGCGGAACATTGCTCTTGATGTAAGAGCTGAGAATAAGGTCCTCGACGCTGCTAAAACCAAACAGCAACCTATTGAACTCCTCGGGGTTCACGTCGATTTTGGCATCTACATCTCCATCATGTAGTGTAGCTTCTCCATCGCCAAGTCTTACTTTCACAGCCTTACCTCGGTACCTGAGCTCTATGCTAGTAGCTGGTATCAAGCTACTAGCCCGTAGGTCAGCAGTCCTTAATGCCTCCTTAGTTAATGCCTCTAAGTCTAGCACCTCCACCATGTAAACTCCCCCACCTACCTGAGATTTGAACTCGCGAAATACTCGTCTATACGTATCCTCACGCGGGATTGAGGCTCTCACAGCCTTTAATCCTAAAGTGGCAGCTCTCTTTACAGCGTACGTGTATAAAGATTGAAGTGCGTCGGGCCTGTCTCGCTTGTAGACTAGCTCCAGTAGCCACATGAAGTCAGGCTCCTGGGGAGACCGTATAGTGACCGCGTAGCCCAGCACCTCCCCTCCCTCCTCTGCGACTACCAGGTTGCCCTCCTCCCTGGGCACGTAGAAGAAGCTGTGGTAGGCGGTCCTCGCGAAGATCTTTTCCCTCCAGTCATTTTCAGGCCTATGAGGCCATCCGGTGAAGCACTCACCCATTTCCTCGTACAGCCGCATGAGAGCTGGGAGGTCGCGCTCCTCAGCTTCCCTGACCTCGATGCCGCTAACCTTAAGTGCCCTCCTCTCAGCATCTGATAGAGGTGCTGTAAACGTCTCTTCGAGACAGACGTCCACGTAGCCGAGTCTCCTATAGATCCTCTGTGGGCCGCTGGCGAAGCCCGTGAATAAGGCGGTTAATGGGAACTGTCTCCCTCTATAATCCTCCATCACGCTTCCCAGCAACTTAGTGGCGTAGCCCCTGCCCCTGTATTGGGGGTCGGTGGAGACATTAGCTATGCCTGCAGTTAGAAGCAGCCCAGCCGCGGTCCTCAGAGTCTTCTCCACTACCTGAACGTGGGATACCACAGAGCCCTCAACCTCCAGTACGTAGGCGCCTTCAAGCTTGAATCCCTCATTTAGCCTGGCATACTCAAGCCATTTCTCTCTATCAAGCCCGTACCTGTTGAAGGTATCGAAGCACCTCCTGAGGAGGCTCGGAATACGCTCCTCATCGCCAGCTTTGTAGACTCTAATGGATACTTCGCTCACATGGAGTGAGACTGGGCTTTTCCTATTTAACGTGTCGGCGTCTCAAAAACTTTTTAGAGACTTCTCCGAGGATTAACGGGGCCATGAAGTAAAGCGCCTTGCTGACTGTGATGAGCGGAAGTACCTCTGAGCCCATGTGTGCCACTGGAGAAAAAGTCGTATAGCTTACTTACCCCTCCCGAGTATCCTCTTGAGCGCCTCTAGGTTATCTCTAGCTGCCCTTATGCCGTCCTCAGGATACTTAGGCTTCTCAAGATCTGGGTAGAACTCAGGCGGGCACTCAACTATTAGGAAATCATCGTAGCCAGCCTCCTTCAAGAGAGCTATTACTCTCTCCCAGTTTATGCTGCCTCTACCCACGTGTCTAAAGCCCCTTATATTACCCACCTCCACGTCGAAGTCCTTGACGTGAACCATGGCTATCTTATTCTTCAGTAGCCTGGTCCAGTGCTCGTGATAGCCTAAAGCTACTACATTCCCCACGTCGAAGTACGCCTTGACATACTCTGATCCTATTTCATCTATAAACCTCCTGAACTCAAGTGGGCTGTACAGGAACTTATTCCAGACGTTCTCAATGCCTATCGTTACGCCGAGATCTTCAGCGGTCTTGGCTGCCTCCCTAATTGAGGATTTAGCAGTCTCATACAGCTGCTCATATGGTATCTCGGGCTTAGCAACTCCAGGCACTACTAGTAAGACCCTTGCTCCCAGATCCCTGGCTAGCTCCAGTCCCAGCCTGATGTACTCGATAGCAGTCTTCCTCTCACCCTCGTCGGGGGAGCCTAAGTTGTACTTCCAGAATATGCCTGTAGCGACGCTCGGTATTTCGACGCCCACTCCCTTTATGCGCTCTCTCTCCTCCTTGCTTATCTTGCGGGGATCTAGGACTCCATCATCGAAGATCACTTCCACGCCCTCATATCCCATATCGCCAGCAGTCTTGACAGCCTCCTCAAGGTTAGGCCTGATAGTGTACTCGAATCCTACTAGGGTCCATAAGTTAAGCCCTATCTTCACGTGAATTTCGTCTAGCGAGGTCGCTATAAAGTGTTATTACTACCCTGGGCACGCCCGTAGCTACTCTAAAGCTTAACTCTAGTCAATGCCCTTAAAGCGCCTCTCGCTGCCTTCAACGTCAACTCTTTCCTCTTTGTTCCATCCTTCATGAACTCTCCAGTAGCGAGGTTATCGATAACCATTAGAGCTGCTCCTGGCCTAAGTCCTCGGATTCTTGATACTGTAAAGATCGTTGCGCACTCCATCTCAACTGCTATGAGGCCTAGCTTGCTCCAAAACTCTAGTTTATCCTCCTCAGCGTGAAATGCATCGCTGGAGGCCACGAGCCCCCTGTGGATCCTAAGTCCCTCCTCAGCCATCCCCCTCTCGAGCTCCAATACCACCTCTGGATCAGCTACAGCCGGATAACAGAGGTCTGGCGCATACATGCCTAAGGTCCCTCCCGGCTGATAAGCCGCGCCAAGAGCTACAACTATATCACCTATTCTCACATCTCGGATAAGCCCCCCACAAGTGCCCAGCCTAATTACCAGCTTTGCTCCGAGCATCTTGAGCTCCTCCAGCACTATGGCGGCTGAAGGCGCCCCAATGCCGTGAGTTGACACGGTAACCCTCACACCATTGAAGTACCCTGTATAAGTGTTAAACCCCCTGTGCATGTTGACGGGCTTGGCGCTTGAAAGCAGCTCATTAGCCACTAAATCAGCCCTCCCAGGGTCTCCCACCACTAGCACGCGCTCAGCTACATCACCGGGCTTAGCCTGTATGTGGTAAGGCCTACTGGCTAACACGTGCTTAGATATCCTGAACACAGGGTTAAGCCACATACCCGAATTTAAGCATGATGCCAAAATCTTAAATTAGATCTAGGTGCTATTCAAAACTCTTTGAATTACTTCCGTTAATATCCTGAGGAAAGTTTAAAGCTGGTTATGAATGCTAGGTGGCCGATGAGGATCATCGCAGTCGTAGTAATAGCGTTCATAATAGGCCTAGCAGCAGGCCTGGGCGGCGGTTACATAGCCTTCTCACCTAAGCAGGGTGGTGCTGTCAAGAAACTTCCCGAAGAAATACCCATCGGGGGCTTATTTGGCCTGACAGGTGATTTGTCAGAGTTTTCGAAGCGTCATCAGGCCGCTGCCCAGATGGCTATTGAGGATGTAAATGCATACGTTAAGGCTCTAGGCTACAATGTGAAGTTCGTCCTCATCCCCGAGGATACGCAGGGCACACAGGAGGGTGCGCTAGCTAAGATACAGGCCCTAGCCGCTAAGGGGGTGAAAGTAGTCGTAGGCCCCCTATCCAGCGCTGAAGTTAAAGCCGTTAAAAGCTTCGCTGACTCGGAGGGCATAGTTGTTATATCCCACTCCTCCACCTCCCCAGCCTTAGCGATACCTGGTGATTACATATTTAGATTCGTGCCTACCGACGAGTTCCAGGGTAGGGCACTGGCAAGGCTCCTACAGGCCAGTGGGGCGGAGAAGGTAGCCGTGATCTATAGGGGCGACGACTGGGGAGACTTGTTATTCGAATCCTTCAAGGAGCAGTTTGAGAAGCTAGGGGGAGAGGTGAGAGGTATTCGCTATGACCCAAAGGCTAAGGATCTATCAGCTGAGGTCAGCAGGCTATCTGATATAGTGAAGGAGTTCGGCGTGGGGCCCCACACCAAAGTTTTGATGATAGCCTTTGAGGATGATGGGCTAGCGATACTCCAGGCCGCTAGCCGCGACCCGACTCTCTCCAGCGTGGAGTGGTTTGGAACTGATGGGAGTGCTGGCTCAGGCAAGCTCCTGACGATGGCTGATTTCATAGTGAAGATTGGGGGTCTCCCCTCAACAGTATTTAACCCCGCTCTAAGCCCCAAGTACGAGGAGTTTACCAAGAGATTTAGGGAAATATATGGCGAGGATCCAGACCCGTATTGTTACACAGTATACGACGCAGTATGGGTAGCTGCTCTCTCCATACTCGAGGCTGGAGAGTATGATGGGGCACTCATAGCTAAAGCTCTACCCCAGGTAGCCAGTAGATACTTCGGAGTTAGTGGATGGGCCCTGCTCAACGAGAATGGTGATAGGGCTGGCGGTGATTACCTAATACTGAAGATCGTAAAGACCCCGACGGGCTACAAGTGGGTTAGAGCTGGCGTGTACACGTTCGCCTCCGACTCAGTGACCTTCTTCGAAGGCGGCTAGTATGAGCCTCCTCATAACCGATGGCCTCTTCAAGAGATTCGGGGGAGTCATAGCGCTAGATAATGTAAGCATACGAGTTGAACCATCGTCTATAACGCTCTTAGTAGGCCCTAATGGGAGCGGTAAGAGCACGCTCATTAATGTGATCAGCGGCTTCTATAAACCGGATAGTGGCAGGGTATTCTTCAACAACTGTGAAGTTACAGGTTGGCCCCCTCACAAGCTATACAGTGCGGGCATAGCTAGGACTTTTCAGCTTCCAGCGCCCTTCGCTAAGATGACGGTCCTGGAGAACCTCCTAGTAGCTGCAAAATGGTCAACAGGAGAATCTCCACTAACCGCTTTACTGCATAGGAGGAGGTGGCTGGAGGAGGAGGCTGAACATGTTGAGAGGGCGTTCAGGATACTTGAGCTTCTAAGCCTGAGGCACATGTGGGATAGGAGGGCTTCAGAGCTTAGCGGTGGGCAGCTGAAGTTGTTAGAACTCGGGCGCGTATTGATGAGTTCTCCCAAGCTGATTCTACTAGATGAGCCGCTAGCTGGCATAAATCCCCGGTTAGCGGAGGCTATAGTGAAGCACATTTCCTCTCTGAGAGACGAGTTAGGCGTCGCATTCCTCATAGTGGAGCACAGGCTGGATGTAATAGCTGATTACGCCGATTACGCCTACGCTATGTTCAGAGGCAGAGTGATAGAGGAGGGTACACCAAAGCAGGTACTTAAGAGTCCTCAGGTGCTCAAGGCGTACTTGGGTGGTTGAGATGCTGTTGGAGGTTGAGGAGCTCACAGCAGGCTACGGCGACATAAGGGTTATTGAGGATGTGTCCTTTTCCCTGGGGAGTGGGGAACTCCTAGCCGTGCTAGGCCCCAATGGGAGCGGTAAAAGCACGCTAGTGAAGGCCGTGATGGGCCTGGCTACGGTACACAGCGGCAGGATCCTGTTCAGGGGAGAGGATGTGACTAGGCTTAAACCGCATGAGAAGGCTAGGAGGGGCATGGTCTATGTGCCTCAAATGAATAACGTGTTTGAGCGCCTCACAGTTAGGGAGAACCTCATAATGGCTGGCTACACGATAGGAGATGAATTACAGGATAGGATTGAGGAGGTACTCGAGCTACTGCCTCCGCTGAGGAGGCTGATGGGTAGAAAGGCGTGGACTCTGAGCGGCGGGGAGAGGCAGATGTTAGCGCTTGCGATGGCTTTAGTGAGGAGTCCTGAGCTGTTGATATTGGACGAGCCTACAGCCAGCTTAGCCCCCCCAGTAGCGGAGAAGATCATAGGGTTAATAGCACAGATAAGGGAGTCTGAGGACGTAGGGATAATTCTCGTCGAGCAGAACGCTAAGCTTGCTCTCTCAATATCGGATGAGGCCCTATTGATGGTATCTGGAAAGCAGGTCTACATGGGCGATGCTAATAAGTTGCTCAGCAGAAGCGATCTCTCCAGCTTGTACTTAGGGGTACGATCATGAACGTAGTGCTCGACGCGCTCGCATTTAGCAACATCATAGTACTATCTTCAATAGGGCTAACGTTAACCTACATAACCCTCAAGGTCCCCAACTTTGCTCACGGCGATTTAGTAACGATAGGTGCGTATACTGCGTTAGCCGCAGCTCGGCTCCTAGGGATAACCCCCTACGCGGCAATCCCCCTTGCCTTCATAGCATCGGGGATGGCTGCCCTAGCCAGTTACTACCTGGTGTACAGGCCCCTCGATAGGAGAGGAGCGGGCATCGTGACATTAATGATAGCGTCGATGAGCACTGAAGTCATCTTGAGAGCATCTCTGCACATATTTGCGGATGTAATGACAACATCTACTAAGAGCTACTGGCGAGGCTTTCTATTCCGTGAGGAGGGTGGACAGCTGACCAGCTACATAGTAGTATCCACTATCACCGCTATACTGATTATCATATCTCTCTACCTCTTCCTACATCGCACTAAATACGGGGTAGCGCTTAGAGCCGCGGTTGAGAATCCTAGCTTAGCTAGCGCTATCGGCATAGACGTCGATAAAGCACGTGCAGTATCGTGGTTAATCGCAGGGGGGCTCGCTGGCGTAGCTGGCGTGTTTATGCCGTTCAGAACTCCCACAGATCCAGAGACTGGCTGGGCGCTGCTCTTGAGGATGTTTGCTGCATCAGTGCTGGGCGGGCTGGATGCTGTTTTCGGAGCAGTGATTGGAGGCTACGTGATAGGGCTGTCGGAGGTGCTGGGGATTTACCTGCTATCGGGACCTCCCTTGAATCTCTCAACGGCCTATAGGCCAGCAATACCCTTCGCAATACTGGTGATCTTACTGCTCATAGCTCCCAGGGGACTCTCAGGAGTTGAATGGAGGCGTCTACTAAGTAGAATGTCGAGAGGGGTGGTTCGCAGTGGCTGAGCTGTTCTCCTTCCTCCTGGGGTTAGCTGCATTTTACTCTATTTACCAGATGTTGGCGCTGAGCCTCAACTTAGAGTACGGCTATGGAGGCCTCCCCAACTTTGGCAAGGTGATGTTCTTCGCTGGGGGGGCGTTCGTTACGGGTGCCCTGCTCACTAGGCTAGTAGCCCTCTCCCTTGGCGCTCCTCCAGACATGGTGTGGGACGTATCGAAGTTTAAGATCTACAATACGCTTTTAGCGACTAGGGGATCAGGCTACCTGGCGACTAATCCCCTGCTGGCTCTGACTCTGTTCGCTTTGATGCTCATACTAGGCGCTGGAGTGGGCGCGCTGCTGGGAATCTTAGCATCTTACCCCGCTGTTCGACTCAGGGAGGATTACCTCGGAGTGACGCTAATAGTATCGGGGGAGCTACTGAGAATAGTAGCTCGTAATTACGAGCCGCTGGTCTGTGGCACGCTTGGGGTATCGGTGCCAAACCTATTCGCTTGGGCGGGGACCTACTCAGAGCTGATTAAGGTCGGCAGCATGGTAGCAGTCTCCACGGCAACAGTATTGCTCATCAACATTATGGTGAATTCTCCCTATGGCAGGGCCTTAAGAGCTATGAGAGATCAGGAAGCTGCAGCTGCTAGCCTCGGTAAAGACGTGGTACTTCTCAAGATTAAGACTCTGGCTGTGGGATCCGCGATTGCAGGGGCTGCAGGCTCAATGTACGCTATGTACCTAGGCGCTGTGGTGGCCGACGAGTTCACACCACTGAAGACGTTTATCGTCTGGCTAATGGTAGTGATGGGGGGAGCGGGCAACAATGCTGGCGCGTGTCTAGGCGCGCTCACGTATATAGGCATTGATAGGGCCCTCACGCTGTTTAAGCATCTAATACCTCTTCCTTTCGACGTGAACTATCTTTACTATACCGTGATGGGCGTAGCCCTAATATTGTTGCTCATGTACAGGCCTGAAGGCATCCTCCCCGAGAGGCCAGGAAGACTTTATGCCACTACCGAGATCTCTAGCGACTCAAGAGGCGGGCAAGCTGCTCCCCACTAATTGCATACTCCTTTAGCTTATGCCTCCTCGCCATATGTCTCTTCACTTCGTTAACTGCCTCCTCGGGCGTTAAAGCTGGTAAGTCTGGCAGTGGAGGCTTAGTGACACGTGCGATTATTTCATTGCATAGCAAGCATCTTATCGCATATATCCCAAACCCCACTCGCTCAACTTTAAGGCTCAGCCCACTCTCACTCACGGTATCAGATACCATTAGGCTCCCAGATAAGGTTTCCCACCATCTAAATAATACTTAATATTTTATAAGTTGTTCACTCCTCGTATTCAGTGAGCAGCGGGGTGTATTCTTCCTCAGCCTCCTCCGGATGCTTTCGGAGATGGTCTTCCAGCCCCTTCCTGCTCTCAAACCTCTTTCCACACTTTGGACAGACAAGGTAATAGAGCCCCCCAGGCTTATGCCAGGCCGATACATGCGCCTCTAAATCTTCTTCAGAGTAGAACAGGGCGCCGCATTCAGGACACTTCAAAGGCCCCTTCCTCATCGATGGGAAGAAGACTCAGGGCACTTATCTCCTCCGCTTATGTTTAGCTACTCTCCCCTCCTCAACTATGTGGAGAACCTTAATGCCATGCTTAACCAGCGCGTCTGCTATGAACCTCCTGTGACACTTAAACCATAGCCTCTCAGCACACATAATCGCTACTTTAACTCCTCTAACTTCACCTTTCCTAATTATTCCCAGCAATTCCTCGAGTCCCTTTCTGAAATCTTCGGTTTCCATGTACTTAGCATATCCCCCCTTCCTGAAACCTCCCAGCTTGTCACCTAACCATACATAGTGTATCCCCCTCTTCTCTAACTCTACTCTGAGAGTTTCAGCATTGAAATGCGGGTACTTACTGGAAGTTGGAAAGCGGCGTACATCGACTAGAATGCCTACCTCATATGCCCTGAGTAGCTTGACTAGCTCCTCTAAACTCCTCGTGCTGTGGCCCACAGTATATACTGTAGGCATTAGCGGCACCTTTCCTCAAGGGCTAGGTCTATGGTAGCCTCAAGCACATCCATGCTATAGTCGCATATTCTCCTCAGGCTGTCGGCTATTAGCCTGAGCGGCATGTACCCCCGAGCATTATAGGGCACCTCAGAGGCTTTATGTAGGAGACGCCGCTCAGCTTCAATTAGCTTAGGCGGGTATTCGTCCATGAGATTAAGCGCCTTACCCCTATCTCGAGAGAGGAAGCACCGTACGGAGCTCACGAATACTTCCTTTGCTAAGTTAGCCATGGCTCTAAGCTCCTCTCCCAGCTCTGTTACATCAACAGACGACTCAATTAGTGATTTAGCATTTAGGGCTATCTTCTGAGAGTGATCAGCCACCCTCTCAATACTCTTTCCTACTACCGCGTATTCGATGCTCTCCTCAATACACCTTAATCCGATCTCCCTCACGTTCACGAAGCCCCTAATGCTAGCGTTGAGCTGACGTAGCAGATACAGGTACAGCTTATCAACCAGGTCATCACGCTCCGCCACTTCATCTACGAACTCTAGGTTACCGGTTATGAGCCCCTCAACTGAGTCACTTATCATGCCAGCGGCTATCTGCCCCATCCTCTGCACTACAGCGGTTACTGGCAGCTCTTCTACATTCACTAGAACCTGCAACACCATATTGCGCTCACTATCCTCGAGTATCTCAACGCCGATCATCTTACTGGCTATCACCCGCCTGATGATCTCCCGGTACCTGTGCGCTTCTACAGGCAACTCGACCCTCAGCAGCTTATAGCCAGCCAGATATCTGGACATCAACTCACGTACAACTGCTCCCTCACTCATCCCATCAGCAACTACCAGCTTGCTCTCGGGCTTCTTAGGTCCCCGCAGGGAGGGGGGCACCACCCTTAGCGAGCCATCAGGCTCTAATATGAGAGAGACAATGGCCCCCGGCTTAAGGCCCATTCGCCTAGCCCAGTCCTTCGGCAGTGAGACTACAAAGGTGGACCTCCCTATCAGCTGTACCTTCCTTATTATCTCCCTCATCTAATTACCTCACCATGACTCCTATGTATACTACTTACTAGTATATCTTCTCCTTAGAGAATTGAAACCTAACAGTAAGGATCCATACTCGCTCCCGCCGCCTAGTAAATGGGCCAAGTAGTGATGTGTGGGCGGCGAGGGCGAGCCTGCTACGTAATCCGTCATTAGTTCATCGAGTTCCGGTAGCCTGAGGGGGGGATATATCACGTAATGCTTACCGCCTGAGCGCTTAAGCGCGCTCCTGTCCAGGTGTAAGCCTGACTCGTCAATCACCCCCACGGTGGCATCATCCAGCTTTAGGAGAGCGTAGGGCCCAGAAGGCCACTTGAAGAAGGGGTAGGTGAGCACGGCCACTACATGCCGTTTCTTCAAGCATTCTAGCACTCCCACATTCACTGGGTAGCCCCATTGAGTGGGCCTAGACGAGTAATCTTCCTCTAACTCCTTAACCTTCTTCCTCTCATTTTCTGACAACACTCTAGCCTTAGCCACGCCTCTCTTAGCCAGCGTCCTAAGTACTAGCTCTTCAATACTCATAGGCGGATGGGTCTTCCCTCTTTACATGACTTAACTATCGCCTCTAATACCCTCACATTAGCGACGCCATCTTCAGCCTTTATTATGGGCTCAGCACGCCCTTCTACGCACTCTATGAAGTGTCTATCCGCCTCCTTTAAGAAGCCTGTTGGAGTGCCGTGAAGCCTGTACAGTTTAGCAAGATGCGGATACGTGTGTGCTTTAGCTGTACACAGAGTCAACGATTCTTTCTGAGTATCAACGTACACTGCTCCATTGCTGCACACGAGTTCCAGCTTGAAGTCGAATATCGAGGGCTCAGTTTCTGGGAGTATCCAGCTACTCTCTAGCAATGCAAATCCCCCTCTAAACTTGAGTATAGCTGCATATGCATCGGGAGTCCCGATGTCTTTCAAGATTCTGCTTACAGATACCGAGTACACTTCTCGTACTTCCCCGTCAAAGTACCAGCGAGCCAGATCAACTGTATGGCTCATGAGGAAGAATGCTACGCTGGTCTTAGAGGCCCATGATAGCATCTTCCTCGGCACGTATATTGTGTCGCTAAGGCGAATGTAAGCGTGAAGGGGCACACCTAGCTCTCCCCTACTAAGTAGCTCCTTGACGTAAGCGAATGGAGGGTTAAAGCGGTTCTCAAAATTCACCATGAGCAGCACCCCCCTCTTCTTGGCCTCTTCTGCCATTTTCTCAGCATCTTCGAGGCAGGTCGCCATAGGCTTCTCCACCAGCACGTGCTTACCTTCCCTGAGGGCTGTCATGACAGGCTCTAGATGTGCATAGTCGGGAGTCGCTACTATAACTGCCTCTACTTCAGAGTCCTGAGCTAGCTTATGAGCGCTGTCGTAAGCTCTAGGTATACCATACTCTCTCGCGACCTTCTTAGCACGCTCAAAATCCAGGTCGGCTACTGCTACAATCCTTGCATCATGAAGCCCACTTAATGCCTCAACATGAGCTAGGCCCTGCACGCCTAGACCTACAACGCCTACATTTACTCTCGCCACGAGGACATTTTCTAATGCTATGATATCAGTTTTCTCTCTGAGAAACGTCAGTCGTCCTGGCCCTCCTCACGCCCCTGAGGGGTCAGTAGTTCCAGCGGTCATCATGCTTGAGTGCTATGGCGAGCATGCTTAATTTAGTTTTCTACACCTATTCTTAGCGAGCTTGGTCCTCGACAGCTCTAATAGTCTGCAGAACTGGCATATGGAGCCTGAACTGGGCTCTCCACACTTCTCACAGATGGCTAATGGCGGCTCCTCGTAGGTGATCAGCGGCTGTATTCTATCAAGGAATGCTCTGAGCATCTGTAGCTTTATTCCAGGATGCTTATCCTCAAGCTGATTCAGTAAGGCCTTATATTCGATGCTCGTAGCGCCTACTGCATAAGGACATTCCTCCTCCATGTACTCCAGCCCTCTTAGCAGGACGTATAGCAGGGCGTCCTTCTCGGGGGTTTCCACTAAAGGCTTCACCTTAGCGATTAAGCCGTCAATGGGTGGTAAACTCGGCTTTAGTTTAGAGAGGAGGCGTAGGTCGCCCCTAATGTAAGCCTGGAGTACTACTGCAAGGAAGTCATCCAGGTTATGTCCAGTTGCTAAGACTCGTGCCCCCATCTCTCTTGAAACCTTATTCAAGAGGTATCTTTTAATGACTCCACAAGCTGAGCACGGCGATCTTCGCAAGCCCTTCAGCTCGTCCACGGTAAAGCCGTACTCTCTCACATCTACTACCTCGTAGGGGATTGAGAGGTGCTCATAATGCCTCACGGCGATCTGCACGCATCGCTCACTATACCCCTTGATCCCGAGATCTATGGTAATGCCCATTAGCTCCACCTTCAGCTTCTCTCTCAGGCTTGAGAGAGCGTAGAGCAGTGCGACGCTGTCCTTACCGCCTGAAACTGCCACAGCTACGCGATCTCCCTCTCTCATCATGTTATATTTTTTAATTGTTCTAAATATTCTTCTTTCAAAATACTCTATGAAATGCTGCTTACAAAGAGCTAGGTTAGCGTATTTAAGCCTCACTGCCGCTCTCTGCCTACACACGCGGCATACGGCCATACGTCCTCATAAGCTCATGAAGCTGCTTCACATAAACCACACTAGAGATAAGTTTATATCTAGGATAGATATCCTAGAAAAAACATGGCCACGCGTCTCGAGCACGTGGTACTGATAATCCTGCTGGCCTGGGCGGTCCTAGCAAGCGCGCTGGCAGCTCATAACTACCTCCGAGCGGAGGCGCTGTCCGCAGAGCTGAGCTCACTACGTGGGGAGCTGATGAACGTTAATTCGACGTTAGCCGAGCTTAGAAAGAGGGTTATACGGGTAGACGTGGTAATCGATTATGGGAATGGCACTCTAGAGTGGCACAACTATACACTCCTCCCTAGGGGGTCAACCGTGTTTAAAGCACTCCTCTTTGTGGCGTCGAATGTTGAGTATAAGCATGGGAAGTGGGGTGTCTACGTCACCTCAATCAACGGCGTCTCTGAGAAGATAATGTCGAAGAGTGAAGGTTACTCCTGGATGTGGTACATCTACGAGAGGGATAAGGGTGAGTGGGCGCTGGGCCCAGTAGCTGCCGATAAGTATGAGTTACCGGATGGAGCTATCATCAAATGGGCATATGTGCACTGGAAGTTCTGAGGAATTCCGGCTGAGCGCTGTCGAAATTTCAGTAATGCTGGCACTGGGTAAGGGAATTAAGGGGAGATATGCGCTCAGCAGAGAGCTAGGCCTGGGGGAGGGGGTTATTAGAGGGGCTTACAGGAGGCTGAGGGAGCTCGGGCTAATTGAAGTACTCAGAGGTGGAAGCAGGCTTACACCCAAGGGCTTTAGAGCGCTGAGAAGGGTGCTTAATGCGCTAGGCATACTGGAAATTCGGGTGCTGGAGGAGGAGGTAGTATGGGAGGAGGAGTTAAGGGGAGCTGTAGCTGCACTTGAAGGCGAGATAGGAGATGTCGTCAGGGCTAGGGATACCATAGTCAGAGCCGGGGCTAAGGCGGCATTGATAATTAAGAGGTCACCTACTGGAGATCTCTACCTCCCTCTAGTTGAGGGTTATGACCTACGGAGGGAGATGCCCAGGCTTTACACAGTGCTCTCCACGATGCCTTCGACCGCCAAGACCTACGTAGTGGCTTACGCCGATAGCCTGTTTCCCTGTGTGAGGGGTCTACTGGAGGCATCTGCGTTAGCTAGAAAAGGCATCTTGTGATGTTACCACGGTGAAGGTGTAGCATGAGGCTGTCCATAATGGCAATAATAGTGCTCTGGGTAGCGGCTACTGCCTCAGCACTCCCCCTTACTCTCTCGGCTTATGGTGGAGTATCACTGGAGGGGGCGGTTGTAGAGGTAGAGAAGCTAGATGGAACAGTCATTAGAACGCGAGTGGGGCGAGACGGGATCCTCATCGTAAAGGAAGTCCCTCTAGGAATTCTACGTGTGAGGGTTGTGAGCTGGAAAGGCGTGCCTGTGGGCTATGAGTGTGTAGTGACACCTGATAACTCCTCGATAACAGTCCCCAACATTTATCCTCTCAGGGTAAGCGTCGTGGGCTCGAGAGGGCAGGGTCTAGCTGGAGCCTACGTGAAGATACTCTATGGAGATTTGCTAGTAGAAACAGGCTCTACGGATGAGTCGGGCGTCTACAGCACGTTACTGCCCAGCGGGACGTACACTATTGAGGTGGAGTATGGGGGAAGGACTGCGAGGACGATGCTTGAACTGGATGAGACGCGTGAGCTGAGGATACAGCTCGACATCTTCGCCATAATAGGTGGTTATCCCTTATCGACTTCGGAGCTCATAGGTATACTCGTAGTGGCTGCGCTCATACCACTGATACTGTACATAATCGCGTACGAATACAGCATCTGGCGTAAGAAGAGAATAATTCGGGCTACTGTAAAGGAGAGGTAGGCCATCCAAGCCTGCTGCGCACCTCTCTGACGATTAAGAGGGCTGGCAAGACGGAGAGCAGTGTGTGGAGGAGGTTATACACTCCCGTTAGTAGCAATGCAGCCGCAAGAACATCGCCCCAACCGCCCACCCTGATCCCCGCTGTCAGCAGTAACTCTCTTATGATGGGTAGCCAGCTGGGGAATAACACACATACAACAAGTAAGTTAGCCACAGACATCGCTAGTACTCTCACGAGAGCTCCTAAGACTATCGATAGTCTCTGGCGCCCTCGGGCAAGCTGCATCCCGAGGAGCATTGAGGCAACTGCAAGGAACTTCATGGTAGGGCCCAGGGGATCTCCCCTGCTTGCCAGCAGACCAGCGTAGTGGACGAGGGCGCACATATAGCCCCACCTTGGACCAGCTAGCATGTAGGTTAGCGCTGAGGGCACCTCAGCGAAGTCGAACTTCAGGTAGACCAGGGGGTAGAAGGGGAATTCAACCTTCATGATGGATATTAGGAGTGCTGTAGCAGCCATTACTGCAGTGAGCGTCACAGCCCTGCTCCTGCTAGGCTCCTTCACACGCTTATGGCTTCCTCAGCTTAGCTATAAAGAATCCCACGGTGTCGTGGAGGTGGGGATAAAGCCTCTGTGCCTCCTTTAAGCCCATTAGCCCGGGAAGCCCTATCCTGGGGCGGGCCTCTTCAAGCTCTAATCCTAAGACGTTCAGCGCCCATAGAATGTTCTCCTCGTTCTCCTCTAGCGTGAATGTACATGTGGAGTAAACTAGCTCCCCTCCTCTCTCCAGGAGGTTATAAGCCGCCTTAATGAGCCTCCTCTGCTCAGCTGCATACCTCAGCACCATGGTGGGCTTCACCCACAGCCTTATCTCTGGGCTGTGCCCCAGCCTGCCTAGGCTCGAGCAGTCGGGGTCCACTATCACCTTCCTAAGCCTCACGCGGAGAGGGGGGTGGGCGGAGTCGGCGTTTATCATGTAGACGCCTTCGGCGTCTAAGCGCCTCACAAGTCCCTTCATGATTAACGCCCTCTTCCTCCTTAGCTCAAGCGCTAGAACTTCCGAGCTCCATAGCTGATGGGCGAGACTAGCCTTGCCTCCTGGAGCAGCTGTCAGATCCGCGATCAATTCTGCCTCCCCAAGGCACTGGACAGCAAGCGCTGACGCCTTATCCTGTATGTAGAACATGCCCCTAGAGTGTTCTGGGACCCGTGAGGGGGGCACCTTGCTCCTCAATACCTTAAGCATGTAGGGAAGGTCATCATCCCTCACGACCACTAGCCCTCTCCTCCTAAGCCTCCTCTCCAGCTCTCCAACACTTATTTTAAGGGTGTTAACGCGAAGCCAAGTAGTTGGAGTCCTGTTAAACGCCTTTAGCAGCTTCTCGGTCTCGCGGTGTCCTAACAGCTTCAGGAGGTACTCAACCACCCACTCGGGCTGAGAGTACGTGAGGGCTAGCCTAGAGACCTCGCTCCGCCCTTTAACGAGTTCGTCTAAGCCTACCTCCTTTATTAAGGAGAGATCACGAGAGCTGAGCCTTATCTTTAGGCGCTTAGCTAAACCAAGGATTCTTTCTCTATCTATCCTCCTGAACTTCGCCTCATATATGAGGGCTCTTAATGCATTTCTGCTAAAGCTATCTAACTGAGATACGTCTAGGCCCAGTACATAGCGGGCGATCTCGTCCACTAACTTAAATGAACGCAGCACACCAGCAGCATAAGCTCTAGCTAAGTTCTTAGCATTCTCCAGGTGAGGCTTACGCCTAAAGTAGTCTTCCATCACAGCCCTTAAGCTCAACCTAGTATCCTCAACCATGGCCAATATCTCAGCAACTATCATCTCGATTGGGTAAGGCCCTCCAGCTACTGGCAAGGATTCATCCCACCCATCCCGCTCCTATTTCACAGCCTAGCTTCTTAAGCCTCATATTAGCTTCACTTTAGTAGTTATCTATCATTAACCACGTCAGCCTCCTTCATAGAGACGATATCCGCATCGTCCACCACTGCTATTTGCTGAGTACTCCTACCGATAGCTTTTTAGCGTGAAGATCCTTATCTCCACACAGATGATGAATTTGCCGAGTGTTGATTAATGAAAGGCCATTCATGAGCTGATTAACCAATTACATGTAATAGCGCCCTAGACGGGTTGATCTCCCGCTAATGACTTTAATCCACATTGTTTGCTGTCCGTCTCTGCGAAGTTCCATCAGGTTGGGGGACTAAAGGCTATGAAGCTTTACATAGCTTAGGGCTCTCACCTAAACCCGTATGAGAAGTAAGCCGTTACATAAGCTGTTACTACTCACAACTCCTTTCTCAGTCCTCGTTCCGGCGCTCATCAGCTGAGAGAGGCTGTGTAGGGATCAGGAAAGAGGTTGGGGTCTCAGCTCCTGTAGGCATATACAGCGTTCAGGAGTAGTTTGAATGTGCCATGGGTCTGGCCCCCGAAGTGGGGTTTAAATGCATAGGCGTAAACATGCCCTTTCCCAAGGGCAGCATCTATTAGTAACGGCCTCCTCCTCAGCTACTCCTCACCTATTAGCCAACCACTACACAGCAAATCATTATCCGCGATCATAACCTCCTTGAACTTCTCATTATCATAGCACGGCACTATCTCCAGTACAGGCCCGTCCATGAATAGCACTTTAGCTTCCCTCGGCATTCCCCACACTAGCGGATGCTCTACATCGATAAGTGCTCTCAGGGTGGAGCCCGGACAGAAGAATCTCTGGGGATCCTTAAGCTCCTCAGTTAAGTCCCTCATCAGAGGAAGCTTAACTCCTTGTAGAGGATCTCTGTAGACCTCCTTATAGCTATCAACGTACCTCCCTCCTCTACAAATCTCTTGATGTGCTTAACGCCCTCCTTTCCAAAGCCGCTCCTGTACTCCTCAGGCCAGGGTGGGAGCTTTACGGGTCTCTCCAGTGCTTGCTCAACTCCTCCTCTACATTCTCACCCTTAAGTAGTGGCAGAGGGTCATCAGGTAATATGGGGATGTCGACCTCTTCATGCAACTCACCCTCCCTAATCAGGGGGTCCCTGATCACCTTGTAGGGTATCCCGTAAGTATCAAGTAGTCACCTAATCCATCTTTCATCTATGCTGCCTCCGCACAGCCTCTGGTAGATCCCAATTCTAGCGATCTTAACCTCTACGAGTTCGTGAGGCTCCTCGTCAGCCGTATGGGCTCCACGCCCACCTCAGCTACAGCTCTCTTAAGCACGCTAGCCATGCCCTCCTCATGAGGTATGAAGAAAGCCCCGGGGAATAGCTCCAAGCTGCCAGTATAAACGGCGGCGGGTGCATGATACACTTCAAGCCCGCTCGATAACAGGGTAACCACTACCTCATAGGAATCATTCAACCGTGGGTTGAAAAGCCAGCCAGCGTCGCTCTCCTTCAGGGTAGGCATGGGCCTTAAGTCCTTCTCGACTAGCCTGAACTTACCGTTAAACGGCTCTGCTATCTCCTCAATGTACACTCCCATGAAGTCGGGCAGCCTCTCAGTTGCTAAGTCGTAGGGCCTAACCGGCTTGCCGCTCCTATCTCAAGTGAACTCATTGTCAGGGTACCTAACTCCTCAAGGAGCTTCTTCAGCAGGGCCCTCCTAGGCTGAGCAGCAATCTCGGGGGATAGGAAGAACCTAGCCGTAGTGAAGCCCATCTAGTGGTGATCTATGTATACTTGAGTGAGGTATAAATTCCCCGTAGATTATCCTAGCGATGTACCGGCTCTCGGGCTGTGTGAGCATAAATGCGTCCCTATCATTGTCGTGGCCACAGTACTTGTGGTAAAGCCAGGGTGGCGGCGATCCCTTGTACTCAGTGCCTAAGCACTTGTAGTACCAGTCTACAACCATGATCTGTCTATCGGGGTTCAGGCAAGGTAACACGACGAGTATAATGTTCTCGAGTACCTCGATAGTCCTCAAATCCTCCCGCGTAGCGAGCTCGTAGACAAGCTCTATCAGCATCTGCGTGCCAGCTACTTCGGTTGCATGTATCCCGGCACTCACCGCTAATATTGCTCTGCCTCTAGAGGCAAGCTCCTTAGCCCTGTCCTCGTCTAGCTCAAAGGAATGTGCCAGCTTCCTGGAGATCTCGCGATAATATCAAGCTTAGCTAGGTTATCAGGGGAGCTAATAACTAGGGCGATGAAGGAGGCTCATGGACATCTCGCTTAATTCGAGAAGTTTTACCCGGGGGCTCCTCTTCGATAATAGGCGGAAGTAATCGATTATTCTATCCCAACGTGCTAACTTGCAATCCTCACCTATCTTAAAGCCGAAGAATTCCTCAGGGGAGGGTATATTAGCCACGTGTCCCTCCTCTCAGCAAGACAACTGCTTAGGATTTACCCTTTAAGCTAACAGCATTGGATGAGTGCTAGACCCAGCTCGGAGGCTTTTCAATATGCGTAGTGCCTACTGCTGCTATAGGCTAATAAAATAGCCTGAGAGGGTAATAGCGATGGGTGGCTTAAGCACTAATCTAAGGAAGTTCAAGCTTAGGTACGCGTCTGTCAATCTTTACTTCGGGTCACAAGTCCTGGGAGAACTAGAAGATGAATTAAGCCAGTTTAAGAAAGTGATAATAGCTACTGGGAGGCGCTCCGCGAGGGTTAGCGGCGCTCTCGACGAAGTAGCAACACTACTCACGAAGCATGGCGTGGAGTATGAGGTGTTCAGTGGAATAACGCCTAATCCCTGGGCTAGCCAGGCTGACAAGCTAGCTCAGAGAGCGTGGAGCACGGGGGCCGAGGCGATAATAGCCATTGGGGGAGGTAGCGTCATAGACACCGCTAAGGTAGCGGCTATTATTGCCGTGAGCGGTGGTGAAGCCCGAGAGTACCTATACGGTGAGAGGAAGGGTCGTGGTCACCTCCCCGTCTACGCCATAAATCTGACTCATGGCACGGGCACTGAGGTAGACAGGTACTCGGTGCTAACCGACGATGAGACTCGCGAGAAGCGCGGCATGATCTCAATATATCCGCGGGCTTCTGTGGATGACCCTCGGTATACATTAACCCTCCCACGGCGTCATGTGATTTACACGTCTCTAGATGCCTTCTATCATGCGTACGAGGCTGCAACCCAGAAGGAAGCCTCACCCTTCGTAATGCTACTCTCCAGCGAAGTCGTCAAGCTTGTACACTTGTGGCTACCTAAGGCACTGACTAACCCTGAGGATCTCGAGGCCAGGTATTGGCTGCTCTATGCATCAATGCTAGCAGGCATTGCGATAGACCTCGCTGGCACGAATATAGTACACACCATAGAGCACGTCTTGAGCGGTATTAATCCGCAGCTAGCACACGGATGCGGGCTAGGCATTGTGGGGCCTAGATCAGCTTACTACATCCATAAGGTATCTCCGGAGGCGTCTGCACTTCTCCTCAAGCACTTAGATCCGTCCATAAGGCCAGTGCCTGAAGATGCGGAGAGGGCAGAAGCAGCTATCCGGGAGTTCCAGAGGAGTGTGGAATTTGAAGAGAAACTCGGTGACTACGGGTTTGCGAGAGACGACCTGCCGGCCATAGCCAGGAGAGCGGCAGGCCCCTTGGGCATAACAGCTAAAGAAGTACGTGACATATTGGAGAGGAGCCTTTAACTAGGTGAAGTATTCCTTGATCTTTCTTTCGAGGAACTCCTTAGCTCTGGCTACTTCCTCATCAAGCTTGCTAGCTATGTCTGGCCCGCCCACGTCAATCGCTATTGGCCCATCAAAGCGATGCTTCTTAAGAGCCTCAAAGAGCCCATCCCAGTCTACGGTCCCCCGGCCAGGAGCCCAGTGGTAATTGTCCCTGCCGTCATTGTCTGACGCATGTACATAATATATTCTATCCCCTAGCTTCTCTACGGAGAGGGGCAGTAACTCCTTAGCGGCGTGCAGATGGCCTGTGTCGAGTACTGCCCCGAAGTTATCCTCGCCTACCTCATCTATCAGCCGCAGCATCGCATCGCTATTGCTTATAGTCTCTCCTATCCTGGGCTCAACTACGAACTTAAGCCCGTGATCAGCAGCTATCTTAGCAAGCTTCCTCATGACGTCGACAAGCATTGACCAGAATTTCCTCCAGGAAAACTCTGGGCTTACCTTAACTCTATACCGCTCGCCGAAGACTATGGCAGTCGAGTAAGGCCTAGTTCCCACGAACTCTATAGGCGGTGTGAAGGTATCGGTTTGAAGTAGCTCAGCCCCAAGATACGTGGCGAGCTTAGCGCACTCCTCCATCATTGAAAACCCCTTCTCCCTCACCCCTTCCTGGGGCGAGAGTATCTCGGGGAATATGCCAGCGACGTTGACGACCCTTAATCCAAGCTCACATAATGTATCTCTTATCTCTTCCTTATGCTCAATAACTTCCCTCAAGTTATCCTCTCCATACGCTTCTAGCTCTACGTGCGTGAAGCCGAGCCTGGAGGCATCCTCGAAGGCATCAAACATGTGCTTAACGGGAGTGGGGTACCCGTACTTAGTGATAGCATATAGCCACGCTAGACATAGCACGGGCATCGGGGATATGCATAGTTAAGGACTTTTATAAAGTCGTACCCTGGGAAGCCCTGTACTCAGCGTATAACCTAGCGATTTTCTCAACTACTAGCACGACTTCCTTAGCTCTCTCTCCGAAGATGTACGTGACAGGCTCTATCCCGAGCCCGCCTCTGTCTACAACCACTCTAGCGAGTGCCCCCCTCTCCCTCAGCTCACTCACAGCCTCTGCAGCTGGATTCGCACCTCCGTAATGCTCACTCGAGAATTCCACGTATTTCACATGTAGTGACTTAAGCGCTTTGGCTACTAGTTCATCAAACTTTATGTTAATACATGCGTTGTACCCTGACGCTAGAACTACCTCTGCCAAGTGCTTGGAGGCTCCGAAAGCTGGGCTATCTCTAGCTCTGACCTTCCCCCCTATCTTAGCTAACCTGCCTGGCACAGCGACCACGTCCTGGGGTCCTACAGCACCTCTCACAGCCCTAACCACGTTGGAGAGCACCTCGGGTATCAAGAGCACGGCGTTACGCGATGCCTCTAACAACATCACGGCTCTCTCCACATCAGCTAAGGCCATGGCTCTCTCAGGACTGAGTGAGGGGTAAACGCTACGCATACACGCTGTACAGTAGCGATAAGACCACCCAGAGTTTATGTGGACGCTACACAGGTCGCCTGACGCCGCTACCAGTAGCCAGTACCTATTAGCGACCTCTACAGCTCTATCGAGTTCATTTTTCTCGACGAGTTCCAGGATGTAGCCCACAAGCAGTTCAGCCTCCAGCTCGTGGATCCCCAGATGCTTTAACCTCACAATGGAGGTGGCATCTTGAAGTAACTTACTCACGGCGGCCTGTGATACTCCTAAAACCTCGGCTATCTTCTTCTGGCTCCAACCCCTGCTCCTTAAAGCTAGTGCTATTCTTGAGCGGAGAGGCCTCGCATACCACTGCCTCCCTAGATCGAACACAAACACATGATAACCTGGTTATAAATCTTTAAATCTTTCTGCGGGCTTACTCCCTCAGCTCGCCGTCTTTTCCGAAGATTTTATAAACCGAGTTATATGATGACCCCGTGGCAGGTAGAGGCCTATCGACTCTAGACATAGTGTTCACTGCTGCTATCTCTGCAGTAATTGGGGCTATATTCCTGATATGGTCCAATGTAGTCTGGGACCTGGCGAAGCTCGCGCTAGGCCTAATGCTACTACCTTTGATCTACGGCATGTGGTACATAGGGGCTACAGTCCCAGCTTACATCATTAGGAAGCCGGGAGTAGCAGTGCTAGGCGAGTTCTTAGCAGCAATTGCAGAACTAGCGTATGGCACACAGTTCTACTCAACAGTGCTTCTCTACGGGTTGATGCAGGGCTTAATGAGCGAGCTCGTATTCCTCGGCTTTAGGTATAGGAGATGGGGCTGGGCCACGATGATCTTAGCTGGTGCTGCTCCATCCCTATGGGCTGCCCCCGCTGACTACCTGCTATATGGGCTAGGTGCTCCCCTGACTCCGCTACAGCGCTTAGTGTTCTGGTCTACGTACTTCATCAGTGGCGCTCTGATAGCTGGCATTATGGTCAAAGCCGTCCTTGACAGGGTTGCTGCTACCGGCGTCCTAGATGCCTTCGCTCTGGGGAAGGCGGTGAGGGGAGGTGGGAAATGAGGCTGTAGAGGTATCTGACCTATGGTTTAGGTATCTAGGTGGGAGGAGCTTCGTGCTTAAGGGCATCAGCTTTAGCCTGGAGGAGGGAGAGTGGCTCCTAGTACTAGGCCCTACAGGCTCAGGCAAGTCTACACTCCTGCTCACCTTAAACGGTATAATACCCTGCTTCATCCCTGGAGAGCTTGAGGGGGAAGTGAGGGTCTTCGGTCTAGACCCGGCCAAGGTTGGAGTTGCCGAGATGGCGCGGGTCGCGGCAATAGTCCTGCAGGATCCTGAGGCACAGGTCATCGCATTCACTGTCGAGGAGGAGGTGGCCTTTGCTCTGGAGAACTTGTTAGTACCACGCGATGAGGGGCTGCGGAGGGTGGCGGAAGCTCTGAGAGCAGTAGGCCTTGAAGGTTTGAGGAGGGAGGCCGTCGATACTCTCTCTATGGGACAGAAGCAGCGGTTGGCCCTTGCATCCGCCCTGGCCCTAAGGCCTCGGCTCTTAATACTGGATGAGCCTACCGCCCACCTAGACCCAGCCTCGGCTCTGGAGTTTTATAAGGTGCTTAGCAGGCTCAGGGGAGAGACTACTGTGATAGTGGTAGAGCATAGAGTCGATTACGTATGGGAGTTCGTCGATAAAGTCCTATTAATAGAGAACGGAGTCGTTAAGTACTTTGGAGATCCTGAAGGGTTATTCAACCGCATCAGCCTACCTTATCTACTTAAGACTGGTATATGGATTCCGGAGGTCTTAGCTGGTGAGCTGGTGAGGAGAGAGCCTGGAGAACTAGGCGGCCCTTCTCCCCCCAGCTCACCAGCTATAATGGCTAAGCAAGTATCTTACAGGTACCCTGGCGGGAGGGAAGCGCTAAGACAAGTCTCAATTACAGCTGAGGAGGGGAGGGTAACATGCATCTTAGGTCCCAACGGTAGCGGCAAGACCACTCTGCTTAAGCTTCTAGCGGGGATCCTGAAGCCCGACCATGGCTACGTACTAATCTATGGCCAACAGCCCAGGCCTGAAAAGGTAGCTTACGTCATGCAGAACCCCGAGCACATGTTCGTTGCGAGAAGCGTCCTAGAAGACGTCGCGTTAAGCCTTAAATCCGCTGGCTATGGTGAGGGAGAGGCGAGGAGGCGTGCGTATTCCCTCCTGAAGGAGTACAACCTGGAGGAGTACGCTGATAGGTCGCCCTTCGAGCTTAGTCAGGGCGAGAAAAGGCTACTCTCCCTACTGTTAATGGCTGCTCTGAACAGGAGAGTCATATTAATGGATGAGCCCACCTTCGGCCTAGATAGGAGGTATGCTGGAATTGTAGCACGGGAGCTAATGAAGCTCGCTAGAGCTGGAAGGACCGTTGTGGTAGCCACGCACGATACGTGGCTCGTCTCGGCTATATCAGATAAGGTAGTGGTCCTCAGGGAGGGTAGGGCGGTATTCGAGGGTGGAGTAGTTGAATTTCTCTCACAGCCAAAACTTATGACCGAGGCGAGCTTCTCCCCCCCACCGTTACTTGAAGCTTTAGTAGGAGAGCTGGGGGATCTTGAGAAGGCGCTCCTCACGTACAAACGCTACCTGCTCTATCCAGGGGGTGAGGGGGCTTGAGCCTATACTACGAGGGAGCTTCCCTGCTCCACAGGCTCACACCACTAACCAAGATCGTGGTTACGCTCATTGCTATATCTCACATGGTGTTATTCCCCCAGCTGAAGTACATACTCCTACACCTAATAGCAGCTACCGCTCTGCTAGTAACTGCGAGGCCCCGTATACCTATTAGAGTGTGGGCTGGTGCATTAGCAGTCGTTGTGGGACATGGATGGATTAATGCTGTGATGGTGCGCTCGGGAGCTCTCCTCCTCGACTTAGGGTGGCTTAAGGTGTACTGGGAGGGGCTTGAATTGGGGATTACCCTGGCTGCTCGAGTTATGGCCATAATACTTTACTCCATCCTAGCGGCTACCACGACTAACCCGAGGGACCTCGCCGTAAGTATAGCTAAGCTAGGTGTAGATTACAGGTATGCCTTCGCAGCTTACGTGACCTTTAGGATGGCACCACTGGTGCGTAGAGACCTGGAGAACATACTTGTGTCGAGGAAGATCAGAAGAATTAAGACGCGTGTAAATCCAATTGAGCTCATGGCTGGTATACTCGCTCCTCTCCTCTCACTAGTCGTTAGGCGATCTACACTATTGAGCATATCGATGGAGAGCAGAGCCTTCGGCGCCCTAAGAAGTAGAGCCTATTACTGGGATGTACAGCCAGGAGCAGGAGATTACGCCTTCTTGGCAGCATTCTTAGCCTACTTAATTGTGGGAACTTGTCTGCTAACGTATTAAACTATCCTTGAGCCGCCGTGATCCAGTTCTCACTTTTGCTCTTGATCGGTAAAGGTAGGAGCGGCACGGCAGTTGCGAGGGCTACAGCAGCTGGTATGGATAGCTCTAGTGATACAGTTGAGGCTAAGCCCGCTATTATAGGGCCAGCTACGTATCCTAGGCCTATTGAGCTCTCAAACACTCCTGTGTAAGCACATCCCCCTCCCTTAGCGAAGACCTCGTCTAAAGCTGCTGCGTAGAGTAGTCCCTGCCCGATCCCCGCTAAAGCTGAGACTACAGCTACTGGGAGTATGCCATTAAGGTAGGGGAGCGCAGCTAGGGGGGTGAGAAGTAAGGCGCCTAGAGACAGCTGCTTTTTCACAGCTCTCGGCAACACGTTATACGATATGAAAGTGATAGTTCTCGCTCCAATCATCGTGAAGAATGATAGTGACACCAGCCATATCGGGAGAGCCTTAGCCTCTACTATAAGCGGATAGAAGGCCAGTACCCCGCCCAGTGAAGCTGCATAAGCGAAAGAGAGCCTTAAATGCTTGAGTAGGGAAGCTGCAGCTGCCAAGGTATCAGATAGCTCAGTTTGATGCACGCGGGAGCTTCTGTGAGCTCTCACCAGCAACAGGAGGAAGGGAAGTACGGTTGCTGATAGTAACGTGAAAGCCATGGTCTCTGGTAACTGAAGAAAGTAGCTCGCAAGGGCGGAGCCCAGCAACGTGCCTGTGCTCCAGGAGGCGGAGAAGTTCGATGAACTTCCCCCCTCCCGAGCTATCATGGCTTCCAGGGAGGGCCATAGGAGAGCGTAGGAGAAGTACGTGATCACGGAGATCAACGTTAGAGCCGTTACGCTCTTTAGGAAGGGGAGAGTAGCGTAGGAGATGGAGAGGGTAAGGAGAGAGAGCGCAGCAGTGCGTGCTACACCTAGCCTACTTGATGCTGAGCTGGCGAGCGGAGTTACCAATGCGTAGACTAAGGCGCCTAACCCGCTGATGAAACCTATCTCGCTCCCTCCTATCCCTACCCTGAGGGCATGTACTGAGAGTAGCGGGAGGTACAGGATCTGCAGTACCGAAGCTGTGAAGCTAACGGCATAGCTCACGAGGAGGCAGTTTACGCGCTTCATACCTAATGACGCCATACACCCACCCTGCTAGCGTCGCTTAGGGCTTTAACACGACTTTTATCATTCCGTGAGTTTTCCTGCTCAACTTTTCAAATGCCTCCGGCCCTCTCTCTAGGGGCATTACGTGGCTTATAATAGGGCCTAGCGACACCCTCCCCGAGGAAGCCACTCTAACAGCCCTCTGGAACGTGTAGGGACTCCTGTAAGAAGCGACTATCGTAAGCTCCTTCTCATATAGCTCAAAAGGCCTTAATCTCCACTCCTCCTCCTGAGGTGCTACGCCGAATATTAAGACCCTACCTCCCCGCCTAGCCAGCTTAACCGCTGTGTCCATAGCCCTAGAGCTTCCAGCTGCCTCAATCGCAACGTCGACACCCATGTCATTCGTATCGCTTAATACCGCCTTAACTGGATCCTCCTTAGAGGCATCTATAACAACATCCGCGCCTAGCTGCTTAGCTAGGTTAAGCCGCTCTCTAATAAGGTCGATGGCGTAGACTTTCACTGCGCCCCAGATCTTGGACAGCTGGATCATTAGAAGCCCTATTGGTCCAACTCCTACGACTGCTACTGTATCGCCCAGCTCTATGCCTACATTATCGAGTCCTCTCAAACAGCAGGCGAGTGGCTCTATTAGGGCAGCTTCCTCGAAGGGCATCCCTCTCGGGATTGTGTAGACGTTCCCAGCAGGCACTTTGACGTACTCTGCGAATGCTCCATCCACGTCAACCCCCACAGCCCTTATATTGGGACAGTAAAAGTTCCTGTCCTTCATTCGACAGTAGTAGCAGCGGCCACACGTAATGTTAGGCTCCGCCACTACGGGCGTCCCCTCCTCAAGCTCCTCAACGCCTGGACCCAACTCCTCGACTATCCCTGAGAACTCATGTCCTGGTATTAGGGGGAGTTTAACTCTCCACTCGCCCTTGTAGAAGTGTAGGTCGGTTCCACATATCCCACAGGCCTTAACCCTTATCAAGACCTCGCCAGCGGAAGGCTTAGGCTTAGCCACTTCCTCCACTCGCAAATCCCTAATGCCGTGGAGCACGAGGGCCTTCACACATTAACCCGAGATAGGAGCCTAATATCTGTGCCAGTGCTTATCTCAGCCCCTAGCTCTCGTGATTCTAACCATCCTATCGCAAAGGGAAACACCCTCTGAGCCGACTGCTAATCCGCTAATCAGGTTCCAGAGAGAGGCTGTATTATAGAGGGCGGCCTTGATCTGTTTAATGTTCTTAGCCATGTAGGGGCCGTACTCAGCTGCTAGCGTTAACCTCATTGGGTGATCATTAATTGGTATTAGCACAGAGCTTACTTTAAATCGCCACTTAACAAGGGCTGTAGGACACTCAGAGGCCAGCGAGGCGAAGAGGCTGGCAACTCTCGACGCCTTAGCTCCCGAAGTCACGAGCTTGTACATCTCGATCTTAAACCACTGTACTATATCCTCTCCCGCCTCCCTAATTTCGAGGCTCGATACCGGATCTATACAGAGTGGCGAATCCATGAAGTTCTCGGGAGAGCTTCTCATAACATCCTCTAACTCGTCTAGAGGAGCGTACCTCCTCTCATTAAGTCCAAGCAGCACGTACACCTCGGTATCCCCCATCTCAGCCCTACTCTGTATCTCCGAGTACACATCGCTAACATCGTAGAAGTAGAAGATCGCCCCTACCCTAACGCTCTCCTCCAACTCCCTCAGTATCTTCTTCTCAACTTTAGCGCTGGCGTAACGTGGAGATAACGAGTAGACTAGGGCCTCGCTGCCTACCCCCCTAGCGCCTAGTTGATGGGAGACTTCCCTAACCTTCTGAGCCATCATAAGCCCCTCGCCTAGTGCTGAAGAGCTCATGTCATCGAATATCCCAGCCACATCCACGCCCTCACGTGCTAAGGCGACTAGGCTCTCCGGAAGAGCATCATAGTCTCTAGTGCCTGGCGTCACTATGAAGACAGCGTACTTCACCTTCCCTTCCTCCAGCGCTGGGCGAAGCCCTCTCCCGAGCCTCTGATAGAGCCTGAGGGGAGATGATACGTGGGACCAGAATATGAGGAGATCTACCTCAGGGACATCTATGCCCTCATCTCCCGCTGAAGTAGCTATTATCAGCCGCGTCTCTGGTCTTCTAGCCTCCTCTAGGAGGTTCTTCCTAGCCTTGGGGTCAGCATACTCCCTCCCTCCAATCACCTTTACTGGGTTGAAGTGTGAGAAGCGCTGGGCTAGCAGCTCAGCTGTGCACCTCCGGTTCACGAACACTAGCGCCTTCTCATAATTGCCCTCATAATCCTCCAGCACTCTCTCCAGTACAGCTAGCTTGTGAGGCTCTCGAGGCAGAGAAGCTATAGGTATATTCTTCAGCAGGAATTCAGCGAATGTCGTGGGCCTATTCGCCGAATCCCTTAGTGCGTCGCAACCATCCCTGCTTAGGGTCGTTAAAGCTAGTGCAGCAAAGTTTGATACTAGGGGATTGCTCAGCCAGAGTTCATATAGTCTCCTGTAGAGCTCTTCCTCGATGGGCCTCAGGGGGGCCTCATATACTTCAGCTATCATGTAGGGCTTCTCATACCCCTTGCCTTTCAGATCGCTGAAGTCCCACCTCCTGATAGGACCTATGTAGTGTGTTATCTCCCCTGTCCTCCTCCTGGGTATTAAAGCTGAGAGACCTAGCTTTGTTGAGTGATGCAGGTACTGCATGACTTGAGCAAAGGGGTCGTTGCCCACAGTGTGGTGGCACTCATCGATCACCACTATCTGGAACTCCCTCGAGGCCAGCTCTACGGCTCTAGACCTGGGGAGCATGCCGTACCTCTTCCGGAGGTAGCTTAGAGCAGATTCCGGCGTCGTGACTATCACCTTGCGACTCCAGTCGCGCTCCTTGACTCCCGAGTGTATCATTGACGCGTCTATCCCCTCGTACCTGAATCTTTTAGCAGTCTGCTCAACCAGAAATCTAGTCGGCTCGAGTACTAGAGCTTTTGAGCTGCGTTTTAAGCATCTCTCAACGAATGCTATCGCCACTAACGTTTTACCAGTCCCAGTAGGTAGGCTAACTACAGCGCCACCGCGCAGGTTAGCTGTCTTAAGGGCCCATTCAAGTGCCTCACTCTGGTAGGGCCTGAGCTTACTCCTCATGTCCTGTTGCTCTGAAAGCCTTAGCTGAACACCTTATTATATCACACGATTATGGCTCATTCTACCTCTCTGTTTATAAGCTCTAGAGCTTTAACTAAGTTCCTTAACTTGCCTAAGCTGATCGCGTAGCCTTCCTCGATCTTCCTAAGCCCTCCCAGGCCGCAATCGCCACTAAATATGTTAACCCTCTCCTCCCCCACTATTCTTATAACTCGCTTCGCATGACTCACTATCTCCTCTACACTCTCCACTTCCGCGCGCCTGGAGCTGAATACGCCAGGGCTGAGGAACTTATCACCTTCCTCTAAAACACTCCTCCATGGCAGGTCTAAGTTCTGTGGCGTGTCGTGAAACTCGTGGTTTAGAAACTCGAGCTCTTCAGACTCAGCTAGCAGGGACGCTAGCCGCTCGCTTACCCTGCCGCATACGTGTGTGCCCCTTAGTAGCCCCCTGGCAGGCTTTAGTTCACGCGAGTATATCTCAAGTATCTCCTCCTCTGAGTATCCGTAGAGCAGTACTCTTCGCCCCACTATGTTACTCAGCATGGGCTCATCTATCACCACGACATTAAAGCCGTGCTCTACTGCGTTCCTCACTATGTTCGCCACATATTGAGATAGGCATTCAACTACCATCTCCCGCTTAACTAGTGCAGTGCTCCTAATCCCCTTGGATGGATCGCCTACGTACACTCGAGAGGCAAGCGTCAATGCGCCCGTGACTGGTGCTCTCAGCCACTTAACGCGCTGCTCTTTAGCTAGCTTAGCTACGAGCTTGAACTCAGGTATGGATGGCGCGACCCTCCTCACCTCATCTAGGTCGCCTGACACGGCATATGCGCCATGCACCCTGCTTAGCACCCCTGCCTCGACTAGGGGCTCTAGGTACATTGAGGTAAAATCTCTTAATTGGGGTGCTGGAACTACATCTACTCCAGCCTCTACTAAATCTCTGAAGCTCCTTTCAACGTTCTCTGGCGAGTAATCGAGGGGGATGCTCCCTACATGGCTGGACACGTATCTCTCAAAGAACTTCTCCCACAAGCCCGCCACCGCAAATTAATGACTTAACACCTACTTATCAAGTGAGCGGACCCTGCAAAAAGCTCCGCCTTAGCGGTTACCTAGCTCTAGACGTGAGCTCAGTGTCGCTGAGGGTCAGCGTGAGTACATGCTCGCAGTGTCCTATCAAGGGCTATGAGTTGAGAGGAGTTAACAGCTTTAAGCGAGGGCTCCCCAGGCTCTTGATGAGTGGTAGGGCTATAAAGGTGGAGGCGCTTGAATCCGCTACAGGCCTCATCGAGCTCTACAGGCACGGCGACTATGCCTTTAAGTGGGCCCTCCTAGAGGGTAGGGCTCCTTACTCTCTTGAAGCTGGTAAGGAGGCAGTAATTGCCTGCTTGAGAGAGCAGTGCGTCATTGAAGCCGGTACATGGAGGGTGGAACTATCTCCAAAGGACCTCCTCTACTTAACTGGTTCTGCAAACCTAACTCTAGAAGGTAGAGGCAGCCTTGTAGTAATCGGTGAAGCCCCCTCTGAGAGGTCTCAGATACGGCTTGTGAAGAGGTTTAACGAGCTAAGCCGCCTCACCTCGGGGCTTGAAGGTTACCGGAGGGATGTTTACGTGGCATTAGGGGAGGCTGATCCAAGTGATAGGTTGATGGCTGGCTTCACTGAGGGGTGGCCAGGAGAGTGGACGAGCTTCCCTCCCCACAAGCACGATGACAAGGTGGAGATATACGTGTATTATGGGCTTAACGGAGGCTACGGGCTACAGGTAGTGGAGGATCACGATGGCGTGGACGTGTTCAAGGTGAGGGACTACGATGCGGTGATTATTGTGAGGGGTTATCACCCGAACGTGGCCACTCCCAACAGCAGGATATGTTATCTTTGGATACTATGTCAGGTTGAGGGGCGGAAGAGCATGAGAGTGGAGTTCCAGCCAGGTTTTGAGAAATTGCCCCTGGGCACTACTCACCTCTCCCGATGAGGTAATCACTTTTAGCTCGGTTAGCTATTAAATAGTGATGCTGCAGGCCCTCGCCATGTGGTTAAGCCTAGCTGGCCTCCTCACCGGCGCGATATTATCAGTCGCCGGAGAGCCCGGGGACGAGTTAGTCAAGTACTACGAATATGATAGCTCCGAGCCCCTAAATCCCGAGATAACTAAGGTGAGGGAAGAAGACTCATTCATTATTTACAAGATATACTATGACAGCGTTAACAACGTCAGAGTACCGGCCCTGTTAATAGTGCCTAAAATTGGCAAGCCTCCTTATCCGTGTATAGTCTTCCTTCACGGGTATGGGGGCAGCAAGGAGGATGCAATAATACTAGCTAGAGTGGCAGCGCCGAGGGGTTACGCGATATTCTCCATAGACGCTGTGTACCATGGGGAGAGGAGCGTTCCAGGGAAAGAACTGTATTCCAAGGATCTAGAGGATAGCAGGAGAGGTATAATCCAGACAGTAATAGACCTCAGGCGTGGTGTTGACCTCCTCGAGACGCTGGATTTTGTAGATAGTGATAGGATAGGCTATGCTGGCGGCAGCATGGGCGGGATAATTGGAGCGATTTTCGTGGGCGTCGAGCCCCGCATAAAAGCTGCTGTGATAGTAGTTGGTGGAGGTAACATGACGCTCATGCTTCAGAAGAGCATGCACCCCGCGATACCCCCAATCAGGGAGTATATAGCTAAGATTGAAATGAGCTGGAGCGAGGTGGAGGAGCTTCTGAGACCAGTAGAGCCGCTGAACTTCATCTGGAGATTCTCGCCTAGGCCGATTCAGTTTCACTGTGGCAGGTATGACAGGATAGTCCCCGCTGAGGCTCAGAGACAGCTTGTAGAGAAGGCTGGCGAGCCTAAAGAGATCTACTGGTACGATACGGGGCATAATGTGCCGTTAGAGGAGGTTGTTCCCCGCGCGCTGGAGTTCTTCGATAAGTATCTCAAGGGGGCTGGCAAGACAAGGGAGAGAGGGCTGTACATCCTATTTATCTTGGCTTCGATCGCCGCTGCTTGCATTGTAGCATACCTAAAATACCGGGTAATGTGTGGGGGCCGGGTTGCTTAAGTTAACAGCAGGAGGCCGAAGTAAGTAGGCCTCTGATCATAGGACGTCACGACCCTTAACTCCAGCCCTACATCCTTGACGGTAGCGTAGACATCTATGCCATAAGCCTCCATGGAGGGGCGAGCCATGTGGGGCTTTCGGCAAATCCCCCTTTCCACATTGCATTCCGGGCACAGGGTGCAGGGGCCACACGCCAAGCCAAAAGCTGGGTAATAGCCTCTGAGGAATGCTGCTCTCTCGAGCTTGAACATAACTTCATGGACGTTCACTCCCTCCCTAGCTCCTCCCTCAATTACGGAGGGGCCGAACTTCACTAGGAGGCCGATTTCGTACTCCTTAAGCACACGCCGCATTTCCTCGGGCGTTGGGCTATAGGGCGGGCACGTCAAGCGCTTGCCATAACTGCTGCATCCATACTTACACTTCAGCCTAACCCAATCTCTAACTACAACTTTCAATCGGTATGGGAAAAGCTTCCTGTGCTCCAAGCCTCACTGCCTCTTGCCTCAGCTACTCCAAGTCTCTACGTAACCTTTCCCGATTTATCCTCAAGTACTCAGACATTCTCTCCCAGTGCGTCCTCATATAATCAAGTGTCGAAGCGGGTGAAGTTACCGATTTTAGTCTAAGGGCGGATCAGCATCGAGGGGTGGTGAGTTGAAGCGCGAGCTGTTCGTAGAGCCGCCCAATGAGTTCAGGGGAGTACCATTTTGGTCAATTAATGATGTTCTGGACCCTGATGAAATACGTGAGCAGTTTAAGCGTATGGTAGAAGCGGGCTTTGGAGGCGCGTTCTTCCACGCGAGAGAGGGGTTAGCTACACCATTCTTAGGCGAGGACTGGTTTAAGGCATTCAAGGCAGCACTCGAGGAGGCTAGGAGAGCGAAAGCCTATTTATGGCTTTATGATGAGCTACGCTGGCCCTCTGGTTTCGCCGGGGGCATAGTGCCGGCCCGCGGCCCTGACTGGAGGGCAAAAGCCATAGTTATGATAGTCTCTGATAGGGCATTTGAGGGGGAGGAGGTCATAGCCACCTTCAGGTGTAAGTTAGATGAACGGGGTCTCCCCCTCGGCTACGAGCCGGCTAAGCCGGGGGAGAGTGAGAGTGGCTTCCTATACTTGACATTCGTTAAGTATACGGCTCCTATTGGGGAGACATGGTACGAGGGCTTCAGTTACGTCGATCTTCTCAATGCTAGAGTTGTGAAAGAGTTCATTGAGGTAGCTTACAGGCCTTATGTTGAGAGGTTCAGAGAGGAGATAGGCAAGACGATACCCGGGGTATTCACGGATGAGCCTAACATAGAGGCGAGCAGGCCAGCTAGGAGCATTACGATGCCGCCAAGAGGGCCTAGGGTCCCTCCCTTATCACTACCCTGGACTGACGAGCTACCCCGTAAATTCCAGGAGCTGAATGGCTACGATATAATACCTCGCCTACCTGAGCTATTCCTGGACGTAGGTGACTACTTGAAGACTCGTTACGACTTCTGGAGAACCGTGACTATCATGTTCGTAGAGGCATTTTCTAAGCAGATATTCGAGTGGTGTGAGAAGTGCAGACTCAAATTCACGGGCCACTACCTGAGTGAGGATAGCCTCCTAGGCCAGCTGAGGAGTTCTGGTGCTGTAATGCCCCATTACGAGTATCAGCACATACCGGGCATAGACCACTTAGGGATGCACATCTGGGGTACTCTCCTCACAGTTAAGCAGGTGGCTAGTGTCGCTAATCAGCTAGGGAAGGATAGGGTGCTCTGTGAGACATACGGCTGTACAGGCAACTATCCCACGTTCGCTGACAGGAAGTGGATAGGCGACTTCCTGTATGCTCTGGGTGTTAACATGCTTAACCACCATCTAGTCCCCTACTCCTTACGTGGAAGGAGGAAGAGGGATTATGGACTTAACTTGCACTGGGCACAGCCGTGGTGGAGGCACAACAGGCTTATAGAGGATCACTTCGCCAGGCTAAGTTACGCTCTCTCGAGAGGAGTCAGGGTGACAAAGATCCTCGTTATACACCCGATAGGGAGTGCATGGGCGCTCTACACTCCTCTTAATGAAGCTAGAGTAGCGCAGCTGAATGATAAGCTGATGTGGCTTCTAAGAGCCTTGCTCAAGCTGCACCTAGACTTTGAGTTAGGTGATGAGCTCTTAATGGCTAAGTACGCTGAGGTCAGGGGAGCTAGCCTTAAGGTGGGTAGGGCTGTCTATGATGTGGTCATAGTGCCTCCCTCAATAACCCTTTCCTCAACTACTGTGAAGCTGCTTGAGGAGTACGCGAGCAGGGGCGGGATGCTAGTAGCTGTTGAGCAATTGCCCTCAAGAGTAGATGGCTTACCTGATAAGAGGATTAAGGAGTTATTTGAGAGAGCTGTGCTAGTCAAGGAGCTTGACATACGTGAGCTGGAGAGAGCTCTGAAAAGGGCTCCAAAGCCCGTGATTATCAAGGGGGACCCTGGGGGAGACGTGCTCTATCACTTGAGGAGAGACGGCGACATGATGATACTCTTCCTGGCGAACACTAGCAGGCATGAATGCCACGAGGTGGAGGTAGGTGTGGAAGGATCCTGGGCCCCAGAGCTATGGAATACGCTGACAGGGGAGATCTCGAGCATGTCAGCGAGTATTAAGGAGGGGAGGACGTGGGTTCGAGTCAGGTTACCGCCTATAGGCTCGGCGCTCATAGTACTGCGGCCGGGCCAGCCGGTTAGAGCTCAAAGAGAACTAAAGAAGGTCGGAGAGATCGAGGTAATGGGTGAGTGGAGAATAAGGAGGCTTGACCCGAACGTTCTGGTCTTAGATTATTGCAGGTACAGCATTGGTGAGGGCTTCAGCGACGTACTCCCACTATGGAAAGCTTGGAGAGAGATAGTCAGGAGGGGTGTGGGCACTCCCTTCACTCTGAGGTTTGAGTTTGAATGCCAGGTAAGGCCTAGTAAAGCACTTCTAGTAGTCGAGAATCCTAGGGCCTACAGGTTCCGACTTAATGGAAGAGACCTGGACTGGGTCGATGCTGGCTCATGGCTAGATCCTAGCTTTAGAATGATGGAAGTGACTGAGCTGCTAAGAGAGGGTCAGAATATAGTTGAGGTGGAGGGTGTAGTTGGTCTAGAGCCGGAGTTTGAGAATATATACATCGTGGGGGAGTTTGGGGTAGAGGCAGGCTATCGGGGATTGGTTAGGATAGTTAGGGAGAAGGAGTACGGCAAGGCTGAGAACTTATGCGAGGAGGGCTATCCCTTCTATGCTGGCAGAGTGGAGCTGAGGAAGGAAGTGCCCTTAAGCAGGCTAACGGGACACAGGGCTTTCCTGAGGTTTGAGGAGCTTAACGCAGCGCTAGCAATAGTGTATGTGAACGGCGTGAAGGCTGGCGAAGTATTCCTACCTCCATATGAGGTGGAGGTGACGGGCTTGTTAAGAAGCGGGACTAACGAGCTCAGGATAATCCTAGTGAATACCTTGAGGAATCTACTGGGCCCACTCCACCATAAGGCTGTAGACCCCCCGTTCATATCGCCCGAGACTTTTGCTGAAGAGGCATCATGGACCGACCAATACGTACTCAGGCCCTTCGGGTTCAGGGGAGTTAAAATAGAGTTTTATAAAGTACTCTCTAATTCCTGACTACAATGCATTGCATTTTTACTAACTCTAGGCCACTGCCGTATTAAATATGCTCCATATAGCTCACAGTACCGCTACACACGTCCAGGCTGTCTACTGAAGCTTGCCGGGATAGCCGCATCGTGACTGCAGCGGAAAGCAGATTTATCAAATAGGTACAGAATAGAACGTGGAGAAGCCGACCATAGTGGTAGTTGGTACTATGCACATGGACTTTACCGTCTACGTTGACCATCTACCTAGGCCTGGAGAGACCGTCCTTGGGAGGGGTTTTGAGATGTCGCCGGGGGGTAAGGGGGCTAACCAGGCTGTCGCTATCTCAAGACTTGGAGGGATAAGCTACCTCGTGAGCAGGGTTGGTAAGGACTACGTAGGGGATTTACTACTAGATAACGCTAGGAGAAACGGTGTGAGGATAGACTTCGTAAAGAGGGATCCTGAGGCCCATAGCGGGGTTGCATTGATATTCGTAGACGAAAGTGGCGAGAACATGATAGCCGTAGCACCCGGCGTGGATTCAAGAATCTCGCCTGCAGATGTTAGAAAAGCTGAAACCGCGCTAGCCTCAGCTAGCGCGGTTCTGGCACAGCTTGAAATCCCGGTGGAGACAGCAGTTGAGGCGGTTAGGGTTGCTAAGAGCAAGGGCAAGATAACTATTTTAAATCCAGCGCCAGCGAAGCCCCTTCCCGAGGAGGTTTATAGCCTCATAGATATCCTAACGCCCAATGTGAGGGAGCTAGAGGCGCTAGCTGGAGTGGCTGTAGAGGCGGATGAGGATGTTGTGAGCGCGGCTAATCTGCTCAGAGAGAGGGGAGTTAAGGCAGTAGTAGTTACACTTGGTAAGAGAGGCGCGATGATAGTAGATGAGAGGGGGCACAGGGTGGTCTCGACCTATGAGGTCCCAGTGGTCGACACGGTGGGCGCTGGAGACGCATTTAACGGCGCTTTAGCTCTGGCCCTCTCCCTCGGCGCCTCAATCGATGAGGCTGTTAGCTTCGCCAATATGGTAGCCGCAATTAAGGTGACGAGGAGGGGGGCTCAGGCAGGCTTGCCGAGGACTGTGGATGTCCTGAGATTCGCGGAGGAGAGGGGCATCACATCAGGGGTGCTTGAATCACTTAAGGAGTTAATGGAGTAATGTTTTTGATTTAGCGGTAAGCCTTGGGCTCAGCTCTATGCTTTAGCTCAGCCCAGGCGCGGGCTCCTTGTCTAGATACTAGCTGTTCCACGAGCTTCTCAAAATTGAATATTTTTATGGGGACTGCGAACCTTATGCCGCTGGGAGGAGAGACTAGGAGTGCCTCTCCCCTGTCAAGAGTCCTTATCTCCTGTTCGGCCTCATCGAGGTAGGGGCTATATTGGATGACTTTGCTCAGGTCGGGCTTAGTCGGCAAGGAGAGCACTATCTTTGTGAGAGCCTGCCTGATAATGGCTTCCGTTAGCTCGCCCGGCATCTGGGTTATGTAGAGTCCGCCAACCTTGTACTTGCGCCCCCGCTTAGCTATTATGGTGAAAATATTTTCACGTAGCTCTCCGCCGCCCAATGCCTGCTTTGACAAGTACCTATGGGCCTCCTCGACCATTATCAGCACGTAGGGGAGCCTCTCCCACTCAAGGGGGAACTGCTTCCTCATGCGCTCATACATGTGGAATATCCTCCTAGCAACAGCTATCGTTAACAGCTTCTCTTCACCCTCAGTAGTGAAGGGCATGTCGAAGAGCACGACCATTCCTCTGTATACAGCTCCCAGCACAGCCTTGAAGAGGTCTGTAGAAGCAGAGTCTACGAAGACGTCTCTGGAGCCTAGTAGGTGGCGAAGCTTCCTCTTAGTCACGCTAATGGTGGTGACCGACGCTAATGTCCCTAGTCTCCTGTATATGCTCCTCACATCCGCGTTTAAGAGGGTGACTAGCCACTCCTTGCCGAGATTCCTGTAAGCTAGCCATAGCAACTCCTCTTGAGGCTCCGTGAACTCTCCAGTCATTGTGAAATCGTAGGGGTGGAGTGTAGTTATATCGACCTTAAGGGGGTGGGCCAGGATCTCCCTCACTACTTCATCGCCTCCAACCTCTAGGCGTAGCCTAAGTCTCGAAGGCTCCTCCACCCTAGGCGTGACAACAAAAAGCCGTTCCTCAGCCGCTGGCAGGTGCGCTAAACCGTACTTACCTGGCTCAGAGCCCAGTAAGTACTCGCTCTCACAATCAAATATCACCAGGCTATAGCATGGGGGAGCCAGCATAACTGCGGCTGCTAATACCTTCCCGAGGTTAGATTTGCCTGCTCCAGTTACTCCACATACCAGTATGTGGTGGGGCACCACCCTGCTCCCGTCAAGTGAGACAAGTGCATCTGAGGGCTTATGCCCCACCCTGATGTAACCTATGAACAAGTCACCTGTATCCAGCTTAAGCAGGTTAAGGTCTTCCTCTTCTAAACTCTCTACATGAGTGAAGAGGCGGGGAACAGAGGTGGGTCCCTGCACCCTGCCTTCTTCATCAATCTGGCACAGTATTGTGGCTAGAGCCGTATCATACAGCCTTAGCCCCCCATCGTAGAGCCTGACGGGCTCACCCGCCTCTACCATACGGCTAGCGACCGCTATCTCCGCAGGAGTCAGTAGTGACTCTGGCCTAAAGTCGAAAACTCTAAGTATGTACTTCCGTCCCCCATCTTCTACCTTTACTAGCTGTCCCCTCTCTATGCGAGCTCCATCATTTATCCTGAACTTCACAGTCAAGCCTTCAACCCAGACTACAACTCCCAGCCTCAGGGGATTTCACCCCACAGGGCCTTCTCCCTAAAGCTTACGCTCTTCACGTTCACCAGCAGCTTCTCTTTAAGGCCCTCGCCTCTCAACTCCTCCAGGAGAACCAACTTGTCCAGCTCAGCCTCGTTATCGCTGATCCTAGATTCTTCATGCACAGCTCTCAGAGGGTATGGATACCCTGGAGTTGTGGGATCCTGGAGGAATGAGAGCTCTCTAAGAATTTCCTCACAGTCTAACCGCATTAAAGCCCTTTTAGCTATATCAATCCTGAGCACCTTCTCACTATACTCTGAGAGCCTAGCTATAGCGGGTGTCCCAAACATCCATGGAGGCAGGGTCTCCAGCTTAAATAGAGGATAGTAGTACCACGCCGTATCCTTGAGCCTTTTCTCAGCTAGCTTCATTAAATAGCTAAGGACGCTCTCGCCAGTGTCTAGCGATAATTTAGTAACCTTAGGTATACCAATCACTATAACTCCCGCAGCAAGCGCCCTCCTCTCAACCCTACTTATCAGCTCTCTCGTGCTAGGCCTCAATATGGGAGGCGTCAACAATCCTCTATCCATTAACAGATAACCACTGCCATTTAATTCCCTCAACGCCCTAAGCGCTGCCTCATACTCCACCCGTAGTAGCCACTCGCCAGCCTGAGCCTTACTCTCTACTAGCCCAAGCCGCTTCATGCGTAGGCACTTAACGCGTTTTAAACCCCTATATGCTAGGGCTATAACCTTGCTGACAACTATTCTAGAGGTTCCTAGGTTGAAGAGTACCTTCACGCTTGCATCCACAGCTATCACGAGCTTCCGATGAGGCTTAGGCTCAAGCACGCGAAGCTTTGAGTCATCTATAGGGATTCCCCTTATCACGCGACCGAAGAGCTCTATCATTGGAGCTGGTTTCACGACTATCCGTCCATCGAGAGTCGTCTGAACATATCTTCGCCTCTCCTCGTATATGCGCCTGAGCTTCTCAATTAATAGCTCGATATCCGCTCTCTCAAAGCTTATGCAGGGCTCCTCCATACGCATCCTAAGAGATGAGAGGCTGGTATCCTTAAAAACTTAAGGATAATTGCGGTTGTAGAAACATTTTACGCTAACCCGAATAAGGTTGCATCCCAAGTGAACGGTAACCTCTTGCTGTTACTAATAGGCTCTCTTTGCCAGGGGAAGGTAACGATGAAATGTTACTATTAACCCTTCGCTAATAACTGTTAGGATAGGTATATATACTGGTTTCATTTAATCTACAACTGTAGATGATATCACGGTATAATGGCGATAATACATGGCTGTGAGCGTCCACTACGTGTCGTTCCACCCCACATTAATACTGGAGGGCTTTGAGGAGATAAGGCTACGTGACCCCATCGAGAGGGTATACATACTATACGATGGCAAGACGGATAAACGAGATAGGTATAGGGCGGTGTCTAGAAGGAATGCGCTAAAATTATCACGCTTACTTTCATTCTTCAAGCCCATTAAGTTGCCAGTAAATCCACTGAGCTACACCAGCGCTTTCAGCCGGCTCTATGCAATTCTACACTACGAGCTTAACTATAGGAGGACTTCAAAGGTATACATCGACGTGACGGACATGCCGCCCCTAATGGCAGCAGCTGCGGGAGCTGTAGCTATGATGTTTGAGGGCGCCGAAATCTACAGCGTGATACCGGATGTCAGGGGAGACTTTATACCGGATCCCAGGACTCCCGAGTTCGATGACTGGATTGAGCAGAAAGACTCTGCTCATGCTCAGGCAATAGCCGCATTAGCCCTACCTAAGCGTAGGACTCTGGTCTCTCCTCTCTCCTCGGAGAGGAAGCTGAGGATTCTAGACACCCTCTACTCCCTAAGGGGATCGGTGAGGAGCATTAAGGAGTTGATAATTAACTGTGGCGAGGATCCAGAGAGGCCCGAGGTTAAGGCTAGCTATAGTAGGTTGCTGAGGGAACTTGAGGAGGAGGGTTTAGTGATTAGGATACAGGAAGGGCGCAAGAGGCGCGTGCTGCTTACCGAATTTGGAAAGGCGTTAATGAGGGCTGTGAAGATCGGTGAGGAGATGGCTCGTCGTCATGAGACTCTGATGCCTAGGCTGAGGAGGGTACGCGCGTAAAACCCAAGTATGAGGCATTGCCCCCTACTAGTGCGCCGCGAGGAAGAGGCTTGCAAGGGCTGATCGTGGATGAGCTCGGCTGCGCTGAGCGGCGTCCTTAAGCTGCATGCTTATAGCATATAATTCTCACTATGTCGGAGGCGTCCTCAAGGTCATCAGCTATAAGCTCTATCAGGTCGACTACATCTCTCAGTTCAAACGATGTTAGCAAATCTATACTCCCCTTCTCAGCCTCCCTCATTATCTTCCTAACTAATGCTCTTCTAAGGGCGTCTATCCGTGTCTCCCCTTGCTCTACATCACCTGTGAGTTTTAGAGCGTAAACGGGGGACACGGTCAGTGCCTCCAGGTTCTCTGCGAACTTGTCCGCTAGCTTCATAACCTCCTCCTCCATACCCAAAATCTCCCTTAGGAATTCCTTCCTCAGCCTAGGCAATACCGTGAATAGCTTCTCATCAGCCTCGAGGAGTGCTCCCCCTATCTTGTCTAGCCTCTCTACAAGTCTTTCGAAGTCCATCCTGTCGGCTAGCGGGAGGGGTGAGGACCATATTCTCTCCATGATTTCTCTCTTTATCTTATCCCCCATTCTCTCGAGCTCTTTGAGCCTCCTATCCTCACTAAAGGCCCCCCTGTAGTCGCCCTCCATGAGCTTACGTATAACTCTCGTGTGTGCCTCAATGCACTCCCTCATTACGGAGAAGTGCTGGAGCACAAGCTTCATAAATGGCCAAGCTGGCCGAGTTTCCCTTACCACACCTACCACAAGAATGGCGGCGACGGCAGTCAAGGCCGCTGCTAGTGGGTAGCTGCCAGCAGTCGCTATAATGGCGCCAGTCATATACCCCAGATCCCTGACTCCCCTGTAAAGGCCGAGAGCCCTCCCCCTAGCCTCTGGAGGGGATAGATCTACGGCTAATGCCGATAATACGGGGTATTGAGCCCCATAGGCAATTCCTAGACCCGCTGATATGAGGGCTGAGTCTAATGGCCCACGGCTCTCAGATAACCACAGCATTAGAAGCGCTGAGAGCCCCAGGCTGGATGCTATCATGGTTTTCCTACCCACTCTATCCGACAGTGTGCCCCAACAGGGCATAGCGACTCCCCAGAGTACTAAGAACGCGCCCGTGACTAGCCCCACGCCACCTATATCGAGACCTATCCCCATAAGGTGGGGGGGCAGGAGGGCCCACACGGAGGCGTCCACGAGCTTTGACAGGTGTGCGGTGGCAAGAGCGGTAGCCAGGCTGGGCTTTGATAACATCAGCGAGTAGGCCTGGAGTAGGGAGAGGGTGTATCCTTCGAACGTATTCTCCCTCCTTATCAGTTGCCTAGTCTCCTCAAATACCGTCAGCAGTATCACTAGTGCAGCTAAGGGGGCTGCGACCGCGTACGCCAGCACTGTGTTAAGGCTACCCCTCTGCCACAGCGTCCCAGCTAGTATGGCTCCTACTCCATATCCAGAATAAGCAAAAGCCTCCATGAGGCCGAGCGCCTTAGCGGCCTCCCTAGCTCCCAGCAGGTCGCTTACAGCCACTGCTATAGCCGTGAATAGCAGGCCCTCGCCCGCTCCGATCAAGAGATTTGCTAAGGTTGCGCCTCCGCTGGTGGGTATGTTGTAGAGCAGCCAGGCTCCGCCAACATATGCCAGCACCCCTATTATAGAGGCAGCACGCCTCCCCACCTCATCCGCTACTACCCCACTAACTACCTCAATTAGCGACTTTGATACGCCGAAGGCCACTATGGGCAACGCTAGGCTCAACCCCATTAAGCGGGCTGGCAGCACTACCCTCTGTACGCCAGTGGCTGATCCCACCAGGCTTATCGCTGCTAGAGCTGCTAGTAGGGTGAGCCCTCCCCTATCACTATACATCTCCATACCCCTCTATATCAATAAGTAACATATTAAATATTATTTCCGGTTAGTAGATGGCGATGCGGGTAATTTTTAAAGGGTTAACAGCTCTGGGAGAGCGGTGAAGAGAGCCCCTATAGTAGCGGCGGTCTACGCGGCGTTAGCCTCAGTTCTCAGCGTGGGGGTTGAAGTTGGAGGGGGAGAGGCGCTAGTGATACCCCTGCCCTTACTCCCCCTGAAGCTGGCGTTTATCATCGTACTGGTGTTAGCTACCACATCGTTACTCCTTCTAAGGGAGGGTTTCAGAGAGCTATTTAGGAGGTGCAGACTCCTAGGCAGGAGGAGTTGGCTACAGGATTTCATCCTACTTGCTATCTATATTCTAATTTTCGCGTTAGTCTTCAAGATGGTCTACAGCTTGAGGGGTCCCAGCCAGCTGTTACAGGTTAACCAAAGTACAGGTCTCCGCCCTGTAGTACGTGGTGACGGAGGTGGAACTGGGGGAGCTAGCCCGACTACCACTCCCCCCAGCGGAGGCGTGCGCGTAGTTAGCCTGCCCATACCCGGCACAGAGAAGTTGCCAGTAGAGCCTCTCATAGCTCTCCTGATAGGCGTCCTCCTCATCACGATACTTTATGCAGCACGAAGCTCGGGAGAAGGGGCCAGGAAGGAGTCTAAGGAGATCTTAAAGCTGATTCAGGCCGCAGAGTTGGCTGCGAGAGAATTGGAGGAGGGGGGAGACCCGAGGAGAGCTATAATAGGATACTTCCTGAGGCTATGTTCGCTGTTGCAGAGGAGGGGGTTAGATGTCAGGGGGAGCTTGACAGCCAGGGAAGTTGCCCAGTTAGCTGAGCGAATACTCGGCATGGATAGCTCTAATGCTTTAAGGAGACTAGTAAGCTTGTTCGAGGAAGCTAGATACAGCTCGCACACTGTGGATGAGGATATGAGGTGTGAAGCCCTGGTGTGCTTCATTGAACTAAAAAATAATTTATCGAGGCTGGGTGTGGCAAGTGAAGTGGGCTAATTACTTGAAGATTGGCCTAGCGTTCCTCCTAATTACCGTGTTAGCTAGGGCTGTGTACTCAGTAAGCCGCGAGGGGGGTTGGCTACTGCTTTCAATGATAGCCATACTCACAGCTATCAAATTACTGGTAGATCACTGGTTAATAGTAGCGGAGCCTAGACGGGCGAGAAGGAGGAGAGCTAGAGTTCCCCGAGTACTTGTGCTACACAGGCTCCTAAGAGGGCTCCCTAAGACTAGCAATGCTGTGTGCTACATCCTGAAGGGGATGTTGCTTGAGAAGCTGTCGCTGAGGACTGGGTTGCCCCCCTCCACGCTGGAGGAAAGAGCTTCAGAGTACGTCAATGATGAGAAGCTGAGGAAGCTTCTCAGAGGGGATCTAACGCTAAAGTCGCGCCGGGAGGTCGACGAGATTATAGACAGGATAAGGAGATTATAGGGTGACTGACGTGGTGGAGATGAGGATAGAGGAGGTCTCCCAGGTGTGTAAGAGGGTTATAGAGGAAGTCGAGCGTGTGGTAGTGGGCAAGCGAGGAGTCATCGAGAAGCTGCTCATAGCTATTCTATCTCGAGGACATGTTCTCATAGAGGACTACCCTGGGCTAGCTAAGACTCTGATGGCGAAGACTCTGGCACAGACGATGGGCTTAAAGTTCAGGAGAGTTCAGTTCACGCCTGACCTCCTCCCCGCCGACATAACCGGCACTTACGTCTACAACCAGAAGACAGGAGACTTCGAGCTGAGGAGGGGCCCCATCTTCACCAACATACTGCTTGCTGACGAGATTAACAGAGCACCGCCTAAGACGCAGTCAGCGCTGCTTGAGGCAATGCAGGAGCGGCAAGTGACGTTAGATGGCAAGACGCACAGGCTTGAAGAGCCATTCATAGTCATAGCGACGCAGAATCCAATAGAGTATGAGGGGGTGTACCCCCTGCCTGAAGCGCAGCTAGACAGGTTCGCTCTGAAGCTGAGAGTAGGCTACCCGAGCGAGGAAGAGGAGGCGGAGATCCTAAGGAGGAGGGTGCAGAGGAAGAGCGATTTCGTGCAAGTCAGGACAGTGGTAAGTAGAGAGGAAGTGTTGGAGATGCAAGAAGCCGTGGAGGAGGTTCACGTTGATGAGGATATCCTGAGGTACATAGTGCAGCTGGTCAGAGCCACTAGACAGCACCCCAAGGTGGAGGTTGGCGTGAGCCCTAGGGGGGCTGAGACTCTATTAAAACTCGCCAGAGCCCACGCCGTGCTGAGGGGGCGTGACTACGTGATACCCGATGATGTCAAAGCAGTTGCTGTCGAGGCCCTGGCTCATAGGCTGGTCCTTAAGTCAGAGATGTGGGTGAGAGGGGTAAGCCCCGAGAGCATCATAAGAGATGTTTTAGCAACAGTGCCTGTGCCTAAGGGGTTGCAGCGTGTACACCATTAAGGCCTGCCTATACTTGACACTCATCGCTAGCCTGCTAGTTCTCTCAGTTTTATACAGGTGTGGGAAGTTAACGGCTCTAACCATACCGCTTGTGCTAATGGCTGGGCTCTCAAGCCTTGTGGCGAGGACACAAGCTAAGGTGAGAGTGGAGCGCGCGGTAGAGAGTAACGAGATATTTGCTGGTGAGGAAGTAGCGGTGAAGCTTAAGGTTGTTAACGAGGGAAGGCCTCTCCTAATGGAGCTTAAGGACTGCGTTAATGAGGAAGTACCCGTAGTGCACGGAAGTAATAGGGTACTCCTCTACCTAATTAACGCTGAAGATGTCGAGTACGTCATACGCCCCCCCTCTAGGGGACTATACGTCATTGGCCCTGTGATCATTGAGTTAAGCGACCCCATGGGGCTCTGGAAGAGAGAGTACGTAGTCTGTGGGGAAGCTAGGGTAGCGGCATTCCCGCGCTTCAGCAGCGTTAGCGGCGCTCCTCTCGGAGCGAAGTACACCGGCGTCTGGCCGGGAGAAGTATTATCGAGGAGAAGTGGGCGAGGAACCGAGTTTTACGGAGTGAGGGAGTATGTGCCGGGGGATGAGCTTAGGAGGGTTAACTGGAAGGCCTCAGCTAGGCTGCGTAGGCTCATGTCAAATGAGTTCGTGGAGGAACGTGTTACGGACGTGTTAATAGTTGTGGATGCTGGGTGGAGTGGAGTTATAGAGGATGAGCTTGCCGAAGAAGTTCTGGAGCATGAGGTATCGGCTGCTGCTGCCCTGGCCTTAGCCCTATTAAGGGCGGGTAATAGGGTGGGGCTACTAACGAGGGGAGAAGGAGGAACCTGGGTGAAGCCAGGCTTTGGAAGGAGGCAGCTTTTGAGGGTACTGTACCATCTGGCCGAGCTCAGAATGGGGGAGCAGTTACCCTTAAGCTATGTGTTACGCACACTGGCTCACTACCTGCTGAAGCCTCATGCACAGGTAGTCCTGATATCGCCCGTACTAGATAGGGATATCGTATCAGCCATCCGTGAGATCTCCACGGAGTACGAGGTTCTCGTCATATCCCCCAATCCCTTCTCCAATCCGAAAGGAGGGCAGCTGCTGACTGCCTATAGGCTCCTCGAGCTGGAGAGGGAGATGTTGCTCACAGCCCTGAGTAGGACCTGCAAGGTCGTTGACTGGGACCTGCGAGCTCCCTTAACTCCTCTACTTAAGAGGGTTAGAGTGAGGAGGTGGGCGAAATGAGTGTTCTAGAGGCGCTGCTGCTCGCAGCGTGGATAACTACAGTACTCGTAATGGGGTACTTCCAGCCTACGCCGCTAGCCTTAGTGTGTGCCCTCTCGGCGGTGCCTTACACGCTGGGCATCCTGACCGGGAGGAGGTTCCTATTAGCAGTGGCTGTTGCCCTCCAGTTGCCGGGGCTCATCCAGTACAGCATTAATGCGGAAAACATGGTATGGAGCTGTGCTATACTCCTCTTCACGATCTACCTAGCTGAGGTAGGTGATTTAGTGGCTCGTTCGAGGCGCTGCATAGATCGAGGATACGTCAAGAGGAGGGTATTAGAGCTATCCACTATCGCTGGTTCTTCATTCACATTCACTGTATTACTCTTCTATGCAGTACTGCCAGCTGCAGGCTTTGGAATAGACTTTGGAGAGCTGGTCGCAATACTCCTCCTCTTGCTCTTACTGGCTTCTCTCCTATTCTCGAGCAGCGAGGAAGTCTGATTTCCCAGAGGAAAACGGCACGTTTATATATCGAAAATAGATATCGATAATCGATATGTTGCATCTAATAGCTAGGAGAGGGATGTTGCTGCGAAGCATAGTCTTGGCATTGCTTAAGAGGAGGCCCATGGCCGGGATAGAAGTAATAAGAGAAATAGAGAGGATGAGCATGGGGCTGTGGAGGCCTTCTCCCGGCACCATATACCCTCTCCTGAAACTGCTCGAGAAGGAGGGGCTGGTGAAGTCTAAGGAGGTAGGAGGCATGAGGATATACGAGCTAACTGATAGGGGGGAGGCAGTAGCTGGTGAGCTAGCGCTACTACTGCCTCCTGAGAGCCCCGAGGAGGTGTTAGACAGCATTGAGGCCTACATAAATTATCTCAGAGACTACTCCAACGAGAAAAGATTGGGTGAGAAGGCTAGGGAGAGAGTTAAGGCCTTAGCTGAGATGCTGAGGAAGCTGGGTGAGGAGGAGTGAAGACGCGTGACGTGCTATTGCCGCTAATGGTAGCAGTGCTGCTACTATCCTCCCTGACTACTGCTCAGCCCAGAAGGGGCATTAAGTATACATCGACTCCCTATTTAACGCTCACCTCCATCACCTGGGTAAAAGTTCCGGAAAGGCCCGGCAGTGTCGGAGTATTGCGCATTTACCTAGCTAACTACGGGAACGATGTATTATTGAGATGTAGGGCTTACGTTGACTGTATTTATGGTGCTACCGTGCTTACCCCTCAGCCAATCCTACTGGGAACATGGCCTCCTGGAGGCGTTAAGAGCGTCGAAGTAGCATTAAATTTCACTGAGCTGAGCGGGGCATGTGAGCTTAAGATAAGTGTAAATTACGAGGCTACAGCCCGCCCCATGGGGGCGGGCTACACAGTTCTCTCGATCCCAGGCTCCTCCACACTATCAGTGAGGCTTAACTACACCTATGAGCCCATCCTCGCTGTACAGATCCGCCCAGAGAGCCTGCATCCAAACACCGTAAATGAAGTGACTCTAAGGATAGTCAATAAAGGGTTCTCGAAAATCGACGATCTCCAGGTCTCATTAAATGTGGCGGGTGCAGCTCTAGTGGGATCCGAGCTGCCCCTTAGAGCCTACTTGGGTCGCCTACTCCCTAACGAGACCAAGAAGCTTGCTCTCAAAGTATTACCGACGTCTAATGTTGTCACCCTAACAGCTGTTCTGAACTATGTGGATGAAGCTGGCGCATTTAGGGAGGACCACGTATCCCTCATGTTTCCTGTGACTACGGGAGGATTAGTACTGGTTACTCTCGAGCCGTTAGCGATTCCCTCGATGCATGTTAGCAGAGCGGTGTTACGTATTCGGAATATGGGTGAGGAGGAGCTTCACGACGCTACACTCTACCTAATGACGCCTCAGGGCTCTATGATAGTGATCAAGCCTAGTATCATAGAGCTAGGAGATGTAGGGCCAGGAGATGAGCTGAGGATACCTGTAGAGGTGAGAGTCCCCTACGGGGAGACAGGCATGAGGACGATATACTATACGCTGGTCTACAGGAGTGTGGATGGAGGATACAGGTCTATAAGGGACTCCTTTTACTTAATCATAGTCGAGGAGACTAACATCACCGTAACCGCCGTAGAGATCATCCCTCACGAGCCTTCAGCGGGGTCTACGGTTCTAACCTCCATAACCCTGATGAACCTAGGATCTAAGCCTATACTAGGCGTTAATGTTTCATTAATACTCCCTCCAGGCCTGACTCCGCTCCGGAGGCTCCACGAGTATATAGGCCAGTTAAACCCCTATACACCGACTACTATTCCATTCTCCTTCAATGCCACTAAGCCGGGTGCCTATAAGTTGACACTAAAGATCCATTACCGCAATTATTACGGCGAGCTAAAAGTCCTAACGAAGAGCTTCTCCCTAAGGGTAAAGCCTTCACGCGGCGCTAGGCTCACGGCCGCTAGAGGGAAAGAAGCTGGCATGCCGCTCGCTGTTATAACGGTATCGGGGGTAGCGGCATTGATCGTGGTGGTCCTACTCATTTGGAGGTGGAGGAGGTGAGGGTTAGGGACTACGTGCTGTACTCGCTTAAGAGCGTGAGGGAGAGGAGGGGTAGATCGGTGGGCGCCATAATTGGGGTGATGATAGCGGCTACCGCCTTAGCGCTGGGCATGGGCATCGGCAAGGCATTCCAGGAAGTATTTGCCGAGTACCTGGGGAAGACGCTGGCCGCTTCCTCGATATTTGTGATGAATGCTGCTGGCCTTACGGATGCTGATGTACTAATCTTCAGCCAGCTACCCTGCGTGAAGGAGGCCTTCGGGGTAGCAGTAAGCCAAGCTACCGTCGCAACTGCTAGGGGGCATAGGAGCGTTACTATAGTTGCGGTAGATCCTAGGCACCTAGCCGAGCTCTTGGGCGTAGCTGACTTGAATGAGTTTGTGGAAGAGGGCATCCCTGTGCCCAGGGGCATGGAAGTAGTAGTAGGCGCTAACATATGGCAGGACCAGGAGACGGGAGAGAGGCTACATAGGGTGGGCGAGGTATTAACCCTGAGGGTTGGGGGTAGGCGTGAAGTAAGCCTCCTCATAGCTGGCTTAGCTAAGCCAGGAGGGCTTAGAGGGATGGGCTTCTCGGTGGACGACTCAATATTCATGGATCCTGAGGAGTTCTTCACCTTAATAAGCAGGAGGAGAGTCTACCAGGTTGCGGTAGTAATCCTCACCAAACCCGAGTACGCCACGGAAGTGGCTAAGCAGGTTAGAGCACTCGCCCCTCCTCGCTCTAGGGTGTTCACACCGATTGGGATGGTAGCGCAGGTAGAAGTATTCGTGAACTCTGTCGGGATGCTTCTAACCTTCACCTCAGCAGTCAGCATGGGCGTTACCGCCCTCTGGGTCTTTGACAGCATGACGATAAGCACTGTACAGAGAGTGAGGGAGATAGGCGTGTTAAAAGCCGTAGGATTCACATCGAGGGATGTACTCCTCCTATTCCTCACAGAAGCCCTCCTGATATCCCTCGCGGGTGAGGCAGCTGGTCTAATCCTGAGCGCCCTCCTCTCCCGCCTAGTCTACATCCCTGTATTTAACTTGAGACTCAAACCCGTGCTTACGCCTGAGATACTGGCATTAACGCTGACCTTACCTGTGGCAGCAAACCTTGCAGCTGCAGCTATACCGGCTAGGGCGGCTGCTAGGCTAGACCCTGTCAGGGCGCTCAGGTACGAATGAGGGTGATTCTCATGCCTCTGATTGAGCTCAGAGGGGTGTGGAAGATATACGATAGCGGTAGCATGAGGGTGGTAGCTCTCAGGGATGTAGACATAGATGTTGAGGAGGGGGAGTTTGTAGCGGTAGTGGGGCCTAGCGGAAGCGGCAAGAGCACGTTACTACACATAATAGGAGGCCTGGATAGACCGACTAGGGGGATCGTTAGAGTTGCTGGCATCGAGGTTAGCTCGTTGAGGAGTGACACTGAGCTCTGCAAGTATAGGAATGAGCTAGTAGGCTTCGTATTCCAGATGTTCTACCTCATTCCCAGGCTCACAGCTCTTGAGAACGTGGAGCTACCACTCATCGCGAGGGGTCTTGATCCCCGTGAGAGGAGGACTAAGGCCCTTGAAGCCCTCAGGCTGGTTGGGTTAGAGCATAGGGCGCATCATAGGCCAGCAGAGATGAGTGGGGGAGAGCAGCAGAGGGTAGCGATAGCCAGGGCGATCGTAACTGAACCTAAGTTGATATTGGCGGATGAGCCCACCGGCAACCTAGATTCTGCAAACGCGAGAGCCGTAATGGATCTCTTCGAGAAGCTGAATAAGGCCTTAGGTGTCACCATACTCCTGGCAACGCATAACTTAGAGCTACTGAGCTACTGTGATAGGGCCATTAGACTAGTTGATGGTAAGGTGGCAGGTATATATGATAGGGAGAGGTACGATGAACTCGTAGCTCTTTCCTCGAAACGACTCCGTGAACATGACAGTACCTAACGGGGCCCCATAGGTACAAAGTCCTCCTCTTCAAGGAACATAAACTCTCATCGCCGTGAATTTCAGGACTATGTCGTCATCTTGACGGGAAGATATAAAAAATGAGGTGCTTTGTGGCCACCGATGAGCAAGCTCAAACTGCACCCCGCTGTTAAGGAGTTTGAAAAGTCTATTAAAAGCAGGGGCCTTAGAGCAGTGTACGAAGCGGTTGAGAGGCTCGAGAGATGTTATATGCTTTACAGGGAGGAAAGGTATAAACGCATTTTCAGGATACAGGCTACAGCATTAAACGCTGCTCGCGAGTACCTGAACTCTAAAGGTTTCATTGAGGTGCTACCCCCAGTAATAGGGTCACTACCGAGCCCTGGGTTAAGCGAGGATAAGCAGATCACGGTAGACTTTTATGGCAAGAAGTTCAGAGTGATAGGCAACACGATACTCTACAAACAGATGATGGCCGATATCCTAGGCAAGATATACTTCATATCCCCCAATGTGAGGCTTGAGAGGCCAGAGGCAGCGCTGTCAGGCAGGCATTTGGCGGAGTTCTACAAGATAGATGTGGAGATTAGGGGAGCTACATACCATGACGCTATGAACTTAGCTGAAGGGCTCTTAGACTATGTGCTCAGGAGAGTGTGTGAGGAGTGTTGGAGAGATCTGGAGGCCCTCGGCAGGGTCCTGGAGATTAGGAGGCCCCCCTACCCTCGCCTGACGTACGAGGAGGCTCTTCAGGTCTTATCGGAAGTAGGCTTTAAGGCGGAACACAGCCCCGAGGTGCCGTGGGAACATGAAGTACTTCTCTCAGCCGCCTTTACCTCCCCCTTCTTCGTAATGAACTATCCGAGGAGGCCCGAGGCCTTCTACGAGAGAGAGGACCCCCGTAGGCCTGGCATGCTGAGGAATTTTAAGATGCTATACCCAGAGGGCTTTGGAGAAGCTCTCTCCGGCGCTGAGAGGGAATATGAGTACGGGAAGGTCATTAGACGCATAGCTGAGTCAGGAGGAGACCCGGCCGAGTACGGGTGGTATCTGGAGATGCTTAAGGAGGGGGCGTCTCCGAGCGCTGGTTTTGGGATAGGCGTGGAGAGGCTAACGAGGTACTTGTGTGGATTATCTAGCGTGTGGGAGGCTAGGCCATACCCTAAGATCCCAGGGATCACCTCAACTCCATGACAGCTATATGGGCAGTACTAGCCTCGCATACATCAGGGTGAGCTCCTCAGCGGGGATCCCACGCACTAGCTCCCCTAACAAGGCTTCGAGGTGTTCAAGAGTCTTTGAAGCATCGCCGGTGCCTCTAATTAAAGCTAGGCTGCCCCTCTTAGGCATGGCATTTATGAAGAGCCTCTCAAGCCTCCTGAGGTATTCGCCCACGTAGTAGGACCGCTTGAGCTCGATCTCCACGGCTCTGGGCTCTACTCCGAACATCACAGTCTCGAGCACCTCTACCTCGACCACCCATGGAACCTCTTTGAGCTTACTAACCTCCTCCCCTGTCAGCCTTCTCCTCAGGGGGATCCCGGCTTCGAATAGATAACCTACAATGTACTTCCCCAATCCCTCCAGCTCTTCAAGCACGTGTGTTGGAGCTAGCCGGTGTAGAGGCACTCCCCGCTCTAAGGCGCCCCTTATGTGTACAGCCCTTGCTCCCACGAGCCGGGCTAGCTTCTCGGCAAGCTCCTCCTCATCTACGTAGAACTCCAGGAATGCTAAAGCGCCATACGTAGCCGGTATAGGCGTTATGCTCTCGAGTTCTCTCTCCCCTTCTGCTTCCAGGACCTCCTTAGGAGCTAGGTAGAGGGGCCAATCTCCCGTGAAGGACTGGATCGCGTCAATGTAATCATATGCCTCCTTAATGGTGAGCTGCTTAACTTTGTCCGAGATTAGTACCCTATATTCACGCGCCTCCTCCATCAGCTTTCCTCCCTCAAGCAGCACTCAAGTGGTCAATACTCTAATAGCACTCCTAAGCACTCACCAGGCTTCTCGCTTATTAGCTTATAGGCCTCAGGCGCGTCTCGGATAGAGTATCGGTGAGTTATAAGGTGCTTAACCTTCGCAATACCAGCCTCTAAGAGGCTGAAGAATAGCTCCGTATTGCGCTTACGCGTCCAGGGGTTATAGGGAGTCTCTACCACTGGCTGGCTGGTGAAGTGAGTGCCCAGTATTACCCTGCTAGGTCTGTTAACTTCGTCGTGGAAGTCGAGGGTAGTAGGTCCTCTCGGTGAGCTTAGTATCACGAGTCTGCCCAGGCTCCTAACGAGTTTAATGGCAAGCGGTATCACCTTGGGATTGCCAGTCACCTCGAAGACCACGTCAGCCTCCCCCACAAGCTTCCTCACCCCTTCCACTAGCGGCTCTCGAGACGCGTTTAGCACTGCTGTGGCTCCCGAGGCGAGAGCTAACTTAAGGCGTAAATCGTAGAGGTCAACAGCTATCACTGGGAAGCCCCCCGATAACCTGCTGAACTGTACGGCCATCTGTCCCAGCAAGCCAGCCCCCACTACCACTACCTTCTCACCGAGCGTTACCCGAGCCAGCCTAACAGAATTCATGACTCCTGAAGCTATTGTGTGGAAGGTAGCGGCATCGCTGCTGATGGTCTCAGGCACTTTGACGACGTCCTCCGCTCTAGCTATGAAGTGAGTGGCGTGAGGGCCCATAGCAGCTACCCGCTCGCCCACTTCCAGAGCCTTAACTCCCTCCCCAACCTTGATTACTCGGCCGACGCACGAATAGCCAGGATAGAATGGGTACTTGACGTACTCGGACCACGCCGAGGGACGAGGGAACTCGCCTCTGAAAGCTGTGAGCTCAGTGCCTGAGCTTATCAAGCTGATATCATTTTCGATGAGAACCTCACCCCTTCCGGGATCCCTGACATCGTACTCCTCCAGTTCCACTACTCCAGGCCGAGGGAATTTGACCCGAATGCCCTTCATCACGTTATTAGGGTCGTGACGTAGATAAGGACTTACACTGGAGAGGATTTTTAAGTAGGTAGCTGGATCATGCCTGATGCAGCTGAGGATGCTTTACCTTAAGCAGGAGGATGTGATAAAAGCTGGAGTCCTGGACTTCGATGCTGCGCTAAAAGACATTGAGGAGGTGTTCAGGATGATGGCTAAGGGTGAGGTGGTGATGCCCCCTAAGGTAGCTATGGACCTGTACTTCCCTGATGGGAGCCCGAAGGGGCATCTCGTAGCGATGCCAGCATATATAAAGAGCCTGGGGATTGCCGGCATCAAGTGGGCGGCAGGCTTTTTCAAGAACCCCGAGCTCTATGGCCTGCCCCACGGCATGGATATTATAGTGCTGAGCGACCCGGAGAGCGGCAGGCCCTTAGCAATAATGGATGGAACGCTAATCACAGCCGTTAGGACTGGTGCTGTAGCTGGCGTAGGAGCTAAATTCCTGGCACCTGATGGAGCAAGCGTAGCAGCCCTAATAGGGGCTGGCGTGGTGGGAAGGGCCGCTGGATTAGCGCTCTGCTCAGCTATGAGAGGGCTCTCAGAGGTTAAGATCTATGACTTAAAGGAGGAGAAGGCTAGGAGGCTGGTTAACGAGTTGCCAGTTGATGCGAGGAGCGTGAGGAGCGCTGAGGAGGCTATCAGGGATAGCGACATCATAATCACAGCTACTACCTCTCATAGCCAGTTCGTAAAGCTTGAATGGCTCAAGAAGGACTGCCTATGCATAGAGCTTGGGAAGAACGAATTTGAAGATTCCGTAATACTCAACTCGGGAGTGTTAGTGGTTGATTACTGGGAGCAGATTAAGGCTAGGAGCTGGGTATCACTTACAAGGCTCTGGAGAGACGGCTTGCTGAACGAGAGTCGAATTAAGAGCATTATTGACGTAGTTAAGGAGGGGCGCGTGGAGGGAGGAGGTCTGAGGTTCTTCAGCCCCATAGGGATGGCTTGTGAAGACTTAATAGTCGCGTACAGGATCTACCGCACAGCTAGGGAGAAGGGGCTGGGCATCGAGCTCAGCTTGTGGGAGGAACCTTACTGGGCCTGAGAGGCGTGTCGCTTTATAAATGCTCTTATCTTCTCAACAGCTTCTCCTAACACATCTGGTGGCGGGAGGAATACTAGCCTGAACCTATCCCTCCGGTAATCGTAGAAGCCAGTTCCATGCACTACAGCGACGCCCTCCTCCATTAATAGCTTTTTAGCGAATCCTAAGTCGTCACCCCAGTCCCCCTTCACGGTGAGCCTAGGATACGCGTAAAAAGTGGCACGCGGCGCTGTTAGCACAGCCCCCTCCACCTCTCCCATTAGATCTAGTAGTAAATCCCTCCTCCGCTTAAACTCTCTCTTCAGATCCTCGATGAAGCTCTCGCCAGATCTGATAACCTCAGCAAGTGCCTTCTGCGCTGGCGTGGACGCTGATAGCCTATTGCGAGCTAGCTTCACTATTGCTTCCTTAACCTCCGTTAACCTCCCCTCTGGATCGCTGAAGTACATGTAGCCGATGCGCCATCCGGTGACCATGTAGCTCTTCGAGAATCCATTGAGCCCGATCACGGGTACGTCGTCCGAGAGTGTGGCAGTGCTGTAGAAGTCCCCCTCAAATACTATCCTATCATATATTTCGTCTGACACTATACAGGCCCCAACCTCACGCGCCGCGTCAATTAAGCTGGCTAGTTCTTCTCTGCTCAGGAGAGCTCCAGTTGGGTTATGGGGGTTGATTATCACTACTATCTTTGTCCTCGGGGAGATCGGGGAGTTTTCAAGCCTTATCTTCCACTCTCCTCCCTCCTCAACTATCCTATAGAACCTGGGGATCCCCCCGTGAAGCCTCACATAATTGACGTATACTGGGTAGCATGGGCTCGGCAACAGGACCTCATCCCCCTCTTCGAGCATTGCAGCCATTATGAAGCTTATAGCCTCAGAGACGCCCTGAGTAACTATCACGTCCTCAGCCTCCATCTCAACGCCGTTAGTCCTCCTCTCCCTCTCAGCTATAGCCTGCCTGAACTCTTCCAGCCCCTCAGAGGGCGCATAGAAGTTGTAGCCCTCCTCAATAGCCTCTGCTAACGCCCTCCTCAGGATGGGTGGTGGGGAGAAGCCGTATCGCAGGGGGTCGCCTATATTAAGGTATATTACTCTGCGCCCCTTCCTCTCCAGCTCCCTGGCGAGCGCGGCGATCTCCCTAATGGCGTACTCGAGCTCTCTTACTCTGCTCGAGGGAGGGAAGTGCCCATGCACGCGTAGCTTATGTGAGCGCAGTAAAAATAAGTTAGGCGATAGCTTGACTCCAGGCTCGAGAGATGACCACATTAGCTGTGGTTGGGGGTAAGATTCTCGAGGGCTTCGACGAGCGGGGAGAGCCTATCTGGCATGAAGGCATGCTAGTCGAGGATGGGCGAGTGACGTACCTGGGCCCTCATCCGGTGGAGAGGGGCGGGCCTGGAGTGAGGGTATTAGACCTCGATGGCAGGGTTGTACTGCCCGGGCTTGCTGATGCGCACATACATCTCCTCGGATTGGGGGCTAGCGCCTCTATGCTGGACTTAAGGAACGTTGAGTCGATAGAGGAACTCAAAAGGCTCGTAGCTGAGAGAGCGGCTGAACTGGAGGAGGGCGAGTGGATCCTGGGGAGAGGCTGGGATCAGGAGAGGTTTAAGGAGGGTAAGTGGCCCACTAGGTGGGATCTGGACGAGGCAGCCCCCCTCAACCCAGTCCTCCTCATTAGAGTGTGCGGTCACGTTGCTGTAGCCAATAGTCTAGCCCTGAGGTTAGCTGGAATAACGTCGTCTACGCCTGACCCCCCTGGAGGCGTCATAGATAGGGAGGAGGGGAGGATAACTGGCATCCTGAGGGAGTCGGCGATATCCCTAGTAGCTGACAAGGCTCGAGAAGCTCCTGCCAGGAGGGCCCTAGAGAGGGCCTTTAAGAGCCTTGTATCAGCTGGCATCACCTCCGTTCATGCAATGTCTGTTAGCGTGAGGGAGCTCAGAGCATTGGCTGAGCTATCGGCAGAGGGAGCGGTTCCAATAAGAGTCAGGGCTTACGTAGTCCCTGAAGCTGTTAGTGAGGCACAGTTAGTTAGCGAGTCGCCATACCTTAAGGTAGTGGGCTTAAAGGTGGTAATGGATGGGAGCTTTGGTGCTAGAACCGCAGCCCTGAGAGAGCCTTACTCTGATGACCCCGATAATTGCGGGCTGCTTTTGCTGGACAGGGGGAGGCTTAAAGCGATTATTAGGCTTGCTGAGAGAGCTGGGCTTCAGTTAGCGGCTCACGCGATAGGCGATCGAGCGCTGGAGGAACTCCTCAGTGCTGTGAGGGCGGGTGAGTGGGACGTTAGCGTCCGCGTTGAACACGCGTCTCTAACACCCCCAGACTTGTTAAGCGAAATGGAGGAGCTTGGGCTTGGAGTCGCGGCTCAACCACGCTTCATCATAAGTGATTGGTGGATAGTTAGGAGGCTGGGGGCTGAGAGGTGTAAATGGGTATACGCTTTCAGGAGCATCCTATCTAGAGGTCTCATCCTGGCGTTTTCCTCCGATGCGCCGGTTGAGCCACATAGCCCCTGGGAGGGTGTGTACGCGGCGACGACGAGGGGGAGGTATGAGGGGGTAGAGCTGGCCAAGGTCAGCCCAGGCGAGGTAGTCACTGTGAAGGAGGCTATCTATGCATACACCGAGGCGCCAGCCAGATTGCTGGGGGAGAAGTTGGGGAGACTCAGCACAGGTTATCCAGCGGACTTCGTAATACTCGATGGTGACCCGTTCGAAACGCCACCCCCCAGGCTCAGGCGGATGAGGGTTCTCGAGACGTATGTGGGGGGAGTTAGAGTATGGGGGTCAGCAAGCCCGCCGAGGCCTCACACCTCGGCGTAGGCGTTGCTCATCACACCATTAACTGCTTCACACAGTAGGAATAAAGTTTGAGGGGGTTTCCTGAGGAAAATCGGCCGCCGAGCTTAGCTCTACAGCTAGAAGCTGGGGAGCTTCTGACTTATTACCTCTGGTAGGAGCTTGGGCGGATACTCGCCTAGCCCCACTACCTTTACCTTGTTGCGAGGCCAGACAATGTCAACAGTCTTGCTCACCTCGTACTCTACCGTGAAGCTGCCCCCCGGAGGCGCTCCTATTGCTACTCGCTCACCAGGCCTTAGCACTCTGCCTACCTTTAACTCTCCTCCCTCCCACTTGACGCTCTCAATCTTAATCACCTCATTCGAGATATTCTCCAACACTAAGCCATCCTTCTCTTTCTCGACTTTCAGGTGGCTGGGTAACCTAAACTTGAAGCCGTGTATCCTAAGGGCGAGCCTTGGATATCCCGGCTCCTCACTACACCCCTTAAACCTGGTTATAGCTTGAAGCCTATAGCTGACATCGTAGAGTAGCAGGTAGTTAGATGAGTACTCCCTCAAAATGCCCTGATACATCTTTTCCTCACCATCTATGTCGGTGACACGCACAGTCAATAGCCTGCCAATACTATTCTCAAGAAAGGGGTCATATGTGGCTCCTACCACGCCTATGGCCTTCTTCTCCATCTCGGCCAGCCCCTTCTTCAGCTCTGGAGCTAGTGGAGTAGCCAGCGTCGACGTAGTCTTCACCGTTAGAGATGCCAACTTATCCTTTACGAAGGCGAGCGCATTGTAGATCTTCCTGGCCAGCACCCGTAGTGGCGACGGGTGAAATAATCTTCTCAGCTCCTTCCTCCTCTTCTCAACCTCCTTTTCCTCTAGGAAATCTCTGAAGAGCATTATAGCCTTAAGATTTCCCAGCTCGCTTGCATACACCTTCCTTGAGACTAGCGATGGAGGCTGCCAGGGGTCATGCCTTACGTGGTTAAGCTCGAAGTCCTGTGGAACTAGTCCCCTAGCCTTGAATTCTCTCAGTAGCTTCTCAGCCTCCCTGCGGAACTTTTCCTCTCCAGTCTCGCCATAGCTCCTCATCAGGAATGATATGAGGGAGAGGGGGTTCTCAACATTCTCGGGTGGGAAGTACACTTCGAAGCCTCCTCCCCCCCTGGGCGGTATTGCCACCTTGCCGTAGAATGCCTCGTCGCCCACGACGACGAGGGCTCGCCTACCCTCTATGATTTTGAGCACTCTGTCCTTCGAGAACCACTCGGCTATCCCGTATATAATAGACAGAGCAGCGGCTATTGCGACTAGGTACGCTAAGGTGTAGATTAGGCTTATCGTGCCCGGCGGCAATAGCTGCTCTAGGGACGTTAGGTCCTGGAGGCACACGTTATTAACCTGTAGAGGCACTTGATGCATGTGTCCCATAGCCTCGCCTATGAGGCCGTGAAGAAGGCCCGTAAAGGGCTTATAAGAGTTAAGATAGTAGTCGACGAACGCTCCCGTAGAATAGCTGACGTGCGGATTACTGGCGACTTCTTCATGTACCCGGAGGATGCCTTGTGGAAGCTTGAAGACGAGCTTAGAGGAGCCGCGCTAGACGCGAGTGAGGTGACGGCAAAGGTCAGGAGGGCACTAGAGGGAGTGAGGCTCGTGGGCTCAACGCCTGAAGACTTTACTGAAGCAGTGCTGGCGGCATTGCGTGGCGCGGGGGTGAGAGAATGAGAGAACTCAGGGTACTGCTCTACGAAACGCCGCATGACCCCTACATGAACCTAGCTTTCGAGGAAGCCTTCACCAGAGTCAGGGCGGCTGACCTGACATGTGATACTCTGAGGATCTGGAGAAATGATAGGGCGGTAGTCATAGGCTACTTCCAGGAGGCTGGAGCTGAGGTGAAGTTAGCCGAGGCCGAGAAGCTGGGGATCAGGGTAGTCCGCAGGTTTACTGGTGGAGGAGCAGTCTACCACGATCTTGGAAACATTAACTTCGCACTCGCTATTAAGGCGGAGGGAGTCAAGGATCCCATCAGTTACCTGTACTCCTACCTGATAGGCGGAGCTCTCAGGGCTCTCAAACTACTAGGAGCTTCGCCAAGGCTCGAGAACGTGAACGACATAGTAGTGAATCAAAGGAAGGTTTCAGGCGTGGCAGCTAGCACTAGGTGGGGAGTATACTTCTTACACGGCTGCATCCTAGTAAACGCCGACCTCACAGCCCTGGCTAAAGTACTTAGAGTCCCTAAGGAGAAGTTGAGGGATAAGGGGGTCTCAGAGGTGAAATACAGAGTAGCAAACCTAAGCGAAGTCTTGGGAAGAGAGCTGAGCTACCGTGAACTTGTAAAAGCCCTGGTTAAGGGGTATGAAGAGCTTCTAAAAGCCGAGAGCTATGTAGACCTGCCATCTAAGGAGGAAGTGAGGGTAGCTCAGCTACTCTACGAGTACAAGTACTCGAGGAACGAGTGGAACCTATATAGAGCACCTCACTCGGCATTTAAAAACCTGGAAGAGAAGCTCAAAGAAATATTAGCGTAGAGCACAGTCATATTCCAATCCGATACCTGCCGTAAAATACTCGCCTCTCATTTCCCCAGGGAAAACTCGTATGACCAAGCAGGCGTCCAGGAGAAGAGTAGCCTCCCGACCAGCCTCTAACCCCAGATTCATCATAGGTAAATTATCGCTCAGACTCGGAAATGCTACCTCATGAATATCTGAGATTATTACGCAGTTTAGTGGAGGTACAACTTCGCTTCTACCGATTAATCTGGCAATAAAATCAAGGATTTCGCTGATTTTCGGGTTTTAAGATATGGGGGAGAGTTAAACGTGAATTCCGACGCAATGACAATCAGTGAGTTTCACAGAAAATATAGAAATACACTAAGGGGCCAGCACGCAATGCTCCACCTAGCTATCACCCAAATTCCTGGTGGTAGCTGGCAAGAGCCTAATTCCTGGCCTACGTGGCCGACGACCCCGAGGCGGCGGTCAAGAGGATAAAGACGTGGTGTAGGAGGTTCCTAGGCTACAACACCCACGCGCTGAGGTACGCCTTCATAGGCTACATGGCTAGGAGGGGGGTAGCAGCCCAGCTAGTCGCTAGGATAACTGGCCACGTTAAGCTAGACTACATCCTCCACTACACGCAGAGGGTAAGGGCCGAGGAGATCCTTGAGAAGATCAATCTGAGCTAGCCGCGTGCTCCTCTGGGTATATTATCTTGAATGGGTCTACGCCCCTCTCCCTGAGTAGCTCCTTCCACTCTATAAGGTCGTCTAAGGCCTCTACAGGGTCTACTGGGAGCTCCAGCTTCCCCTCCTCCACGTAAAGCCATAGAGCTCTCAGGCCCCCGTAGGGCCTATACTTCTCCTCAAGCTCCCTAAGCCTCTCCTCTGGGCTTACCTTCTTCTCCCCCTCTTCCTTCTTCTCGCCCCACTTAAGATTCGTTTTAAGCCGCGAGATAACTCCGACCATAATACCCATCTCCGCCTACCGTTCAGGAACTCCACTATATGAAGCTTCCATCTTCCAAAGTGGACGTGAAAGACATTCCGCAGCCTAGGCGCTCTGCCATACCTCCTCCTGAACCAGGAGGCATTCCCCCTCCTAATGACCTCATCGTGGTAGTTCACGCCTAGTAGAAGCCTACGCCCCCAGAAAATCCTGAAGTAAAAATAGCTCTTAACCCTCCTCAAGACCACCCTTAAGCGCCCCAGCCTAAAGCCCCGCTTCCTCATGGCTGGAGCAGCCTGACTATGTGGCCACAGTAGATGCAGCGCATCACCCTTATCCCATGAATCTCGTCCTCAAACACCTCCTCTCTAGTGAGCTCCCCGTGCTCCTCACAGATTGCCACGTATCGCTCTTCTTTAGGCTGCTCCTCAAGACTGGGGCCTCCATCGCTCTCGGTAGCCTCCACCACAGCCTCTGAGCCTCCCCCAGCCACCGCCTTAGCCTCGACTTTTCGACACTTCTTCCCTTTTCCTCTCTTAGCCTCCTCAAGCGTCAGCTCACCCTTCCTATACTTCTCGAGGATTAGGCTGGCCTGCTCGAACCGGCATTCCCAGCACCTTTCCACCTTGATCTCAGTCTCGGATCGTTTTACTGAGTAACACGACATATTTATATGTTTTCTTATATACACTATTGGTTAAGTCAACATTCTACTTGATTACACTTAAATAATGTGATTTCCTGAGGAACTCAGGGTATGAGGATGCGAGAAAAGCACCGCGATGTTC
>Ga0190367_1000056_pt1 | contig 86774 bp, 90 predicted proteins | sample 4872181011_MG_FD_171838 | JGI IMG/M metagenome (GOLD analysis project Ga0190367, IMG submission 171838) | Hydrothermal vent microbial mat bacterial communities from Southern Trench, Guaymas Basin, Mexico - 4872-18-10-11_MG | ecosystem: Environmental > Aquatic > Marine > Hydrothermal vents >...
AGATTTCGCTTTGAACTTCCTATGATTAATATATTAAATAAAATTGATCTTTTAACAAAAGAAGAGTTAATGAGGATATATTCCTGGTATAAACATCCACAAATGCTGATGGAAGAGTTAGAAAAACATTATCAAACATATGAGACAGAAATGATGATTAAGATGTTTAAAATTATGCGTAGATATACACTAGGAGGGGACTTTATCGCAGTATCCGCAGAAACTCTCGAGAACTTTAGTATTTTAATTCAAGCATTAACTAGGGTGTTATTTAGAGGAGAGGAGAAGTTAAATATATAACTAAAATTATTCACAACATGTACTAAGACATACATTAGGTATGAACTATTTTTAGGCTACTATATGCCATTATGTATTTAAGGTAAGTGAGGGTAGATAAATTTGCGAGCTATAATGGACATACACACAACTTTTAAGTTACTAGAGAAATACAGCATCCCCTTCCCAAGATATACAGTCTTCAGAGAGCTGTCAAACATGAAAAAAGAGATCACTGAAAAGATCGGTTTTCCAGCCGTACTAAAGCTTATCGCTCCACAAATAATCCATAAAACAGATGCTGGTGCGATTAAATTGGGAATATGTTCCTGGGAAGATCTTGAGAGGGAGTACTATAGAATGGAAGAGAGATTTAAGGATATAGAGGATAGAAAATACCTTATTCAGAAACAAGTTCCAAAGGGAGTAGAACTCGTAATTGGCGGAGTTCGTGATAAAATATTTGGCCCCGTAGTGATGTTTGGCTTAGGTGGAATTTTTGTCGAAATCTATAAGGATGTTTCCTTTAGACTTGCACCAGTCACGATAAGTGACGCATATGAGATGATAGATGAAATTAGGGGAAGAAAAATTTTGGAGGGATTCCGTGGATTACCTCCAGTTAATAAACAGCTTATAGCAAATGTTATAACGTCAGTTTCGAAACTTATATACTCAAACAACGAGATTTTGGAGATTGACATCAACCCATTAATTTGTGTTGGAAATGAAGCATATGCAGTTGATGTTAGGATAATCACCGGGGATATATATGAAAAATGAAACAATAATTAATCTAGAAAAACTTAAGAAAATCTTGACACAGTTGGAAACCGTGAAGCGAGATTATATAGATGCAAGGAACAAATTAAAGAGACTTGCAAATGCTAGAAAGGAGACATCTATGAAGATAAATCAAAAAATTGAGGAGATGGTAGACTTAGATAGGAGAATTAAAGAGCTTAGGAGAAAATTAAGAAGAATTAGAGAGGAGCTGGGTCTCTTAAGAAAGGAGAAAAATGAACTTCTCGAGAATTTAAGAGAAATCAATAAAGTTATTAAGGAGAGTCCAAGATTACAGAGGCCATATGAAGAACTTAAGAGAGAACTGGAAACTTTAGAGCTAAAATATGAAACGTCTATTTTAACGAGAAAAAGAGAGAAAATTATTGTTGATAGGATAAACCAGTTGACAATACTCTTAAAAAAATATGAGAATGCAGTTAAGGCCCGGAAGAAAAAGGAAGAAATATCTGATAAACTCGATAATATCCGAGAAGAAATGACTAAAAAAATAGAGGAGATAAATCAAATAAAAGCTAAGATTGAAGAGTTATTAAGCGGGATGGAAGCTTTAAAGAGAGAAGCTACAGAGTTACAAAAAAATAAGAAAAGGCTTGATAGTGAATATAATATTTACTACCAAAGAGCAAAAGAAATCGAAATTATTATAAAAGATCTCTGTAGGGAAAGAGATGAAATATTAGAACCGTATGGTATTAAGGCAGACAATTTAACTTATGAAGAAATAGTGAAAATAATTGAAAGCCAAAGTCAAAAAGTGAAAGAAGCACTTAAAAAATTATCAAGAGGAGAGTCATTAACATTTGAAGAATTTAGTATTCTGGTTAAGCACGGGTTGATCTAATAACTCTAAAGAGAAGAATGTATACTTAATAATGTGATTCTAAAGAAATACCACCTTAACTATATGAACCAAAACATTCTCTTCATACATTAATTACTTAATATTGACGAAAGAAATTAATTCTCTTGAATCTAAGTATAAAATGTAGTAAGGATGACCGATGAAGAATAAGAAGTATACACTAATATTAAATGTTGACAGAGATGGAGATATAATTGAAAAAACATCTTTCAAAACTCCAGTGATCGGTAGAGACGAGCTTATTAAAGTTGCAAGTGAGCTGCTTTTACGCGATCCTGAGGATGCCGATGGAAATGCCTTATTCGCTACTGTTAAAGTATTTGATGAATATAAAAAGGATGAACATGAGGAAGTTGAAGTTGCAGCAATAGCAGGCTCTCCAGGTGGCGGGATTGAAGCTGATAAGAAGATGGTTAAAGAACTAGAGATGATCCTAAAGAAATTTCCAGCTGATAATATAATCTTAGTTACGGATGGTTATTCAGACTCGGAAATTCTGCCCATAATCTCGTCAAGAATACCCATATCTTCTATCCACCATGTAGTAGTTAAACATAGCAGGAGTGTTGAGGAAACATATGCTATACTTGGAAGATATCTTAAGATGATTTGGAGAGAAAGACCTTACAAGTTATACTTTCTTGGAATACCTGGTATAATATTAATAATTGTTAGTATTCTACAATTACTTAATCTAACGAGAGAAGGCATTATAGCCGGAATGGTAATAATAGGCGGAGCATTAATTATAAAAGGCTTTGGTATAGATGATTATGTAGCATCACTAACTCACGGTCCTACAGAAGAGGTAATTAGATTATTCGTATACATAGCAACTTCAATCTCCCTGCTAATTGGCTCATACATAGCATACTTATCAATAAGTGTGCTTCCAGAGTTTAATGCTATAATAAGAAACCCAAATAATATTTGGATCTATGGCGCATATATAATAGGCAACTTTTTAAGACCATTTCTAATTGCAGTTGTAGTTTCAACATTCATCTACGCGATAGGTATGTTACTTTACAGCTTTTTTGCAGTTGAGGAAAGACGTGTAATTAGATATATCTTTATGATTATCTCCTCACTAGTCGTATATTTAGTCGGTTCAGAAGCCGCTGAAATATTGATTAACCCGGGACATGGGTTAACAAAATTAATTTTATATATTGGAATAGGATTAGGAACTCTATTTACGGCGATTGCATTAACATATATATTCCTACGCGTGCGCGGAGGTAATCAATAATGTTACGCACGCTTCTTAGATTTTTAGGCATATATAGGATATATGAAAAATGGTTATATAATCAAATTAAAGGAAGGGAAAAACCTAGACATTTAGGCGTAATTTTAGATGGAAACAGAAGATGGGCTAAAAAAAGGGGGTATGCAGTATGGTTAGGGCATAAAATTGGTGCTGAAAAAGTAAAGGATCTCTTAAAATGGTGCTATGAGTTAGGTATAAAGACCGTGACCTTATATACATTCTCAACCGAAAATTTTAAGAGAAGTAGTGAGGAAAAGGAAAGATTAATGAGTCTTTTCGAAGAAAAAATTACTGAAGCCTTTAGTGATACGGAGATTATGGAAAAAAAGATTAGAATTAAGTTTATAGGTGACTGGAGTTTATTACCAAAAAATCTTGTTGAAAAAATGAAAAAGCTTGAAGATAAGACTAGAAACAATGATAAAATGATAGTTAATGTCGCAATCGCATACGGCGGAAAACATGAAATACTATCTGCCACTAGAAGGATAGCTGAGAAAGTTCAAAAAGGCGAGTTAAGCCCCACTGATATAAATTACGAAGTATTCCAGCAATTTTTGTATACTTCTCACCTAGATCATCAAGATGTTGACTTAATACTAAGGACAGGAGGTGAAATGAGACTTAGTAATTTCCTACTTTGGCAAGCTGCCTATAGCGAATTGATCTTTTTAGATGTATATTGGCCTGATTTTAGGAAAATTGACTTAATGCGTGCAATCAGAATTTACCAGAAAAGACAAAGAAGGTTTGGAGAGTGAATCTTTATATTATAGCATCAATTGTATAACTTATACATCAAATTTTAAACTACAATAAAAAGGAGAGAGTTTTATTAGTTTAGTCATGTAAAGTTTTGTATTGAGGAGTGATTTATATGCTTTCAGTAGTTGTGGACGGGTTCTTTGGAGATACTGGAAAGGGTAAGGTTGTATCATACCTCTCCTATATAGATAAAGCTAATGTGGTGGTACGTGGCGGTGTGGGGCCAAATGCTGGCCATACTGTAGTATGGAATGGAAAGGCATATAAACTAAGACAACTGCCATGCGGATTCGTATACAAAGATGCAAAGCTTCTTATTGGACCAGGGGTTCTAGTTAATCCAGAAATTTTTATAAGCGAAGTAAAGCTTACGGGAACAAAAGGTAGAGCATTTTTAGATTATCAATGTGGAATTATCGAAAAACACCATATTGAGGAAGATAGAATAAGCAAACACCTACATGGAAAGATAGGAACTACGGGCAGTGGATGTGGCCCTGCTCAGAGAGACCGAGCATTACGTACTTTGAAAGTTGCTAGAGAAATAGATGAGTTAAAACCTTACTTAACAGATGTACCTCTTGAAGTTAACTCTGCACTTGATAGGGATGAATACGTACTTCTAGAGGGTACACAGGGAACATTCTTATCTCTATATCACGGTACTTATCCTTATGTAACTTCAAAAGACGTAACTGCTTCAGCCGTTCTATCTGATGTTGGTGTTGGACCAAAAAGAGTTGACGAAATTATCCTCGTATTCAAGTCATATGTAACACGTGTAGGTGGTGGACCGCTCGAAGGAGAACTCTCTGAGGAGGAAGCGGCAAAAAGGGGCATGCTAGAAATAGCCACTGTAACGGGGAGAAAAAGAAGAGCAGCTCCATTTAACTTTAACTATGCTAAGCGTGCAGTTATGCTTAACTCTCCAACACAAATTGCAATAACGAAAATCGATATCCTATATCCAGAGGCAAAAGGTGTTAGAAAGTTTGGAAAATTACCCTCAGAAGCTAAGAAATTTATTGAAAAAATCGAAAACATGCTGAAAGTCCCAGTTACCCTAATAAGTACAAGCCCAGAAGTTGAGGATATGATAGATTTAAGAAGAGAACATGGGGTTATATAGAGGTTATTCTTCGCCAAACAAGTCTACAATACAGTCTGGGCAATAGAATTTACCATCAATTTCTTTAAGCGCGTCACTCCAGTTTCCACAGTGATCACAGAAACCGATAATTGGCTCACCTGCTCTGGGAACAGGAATTAACCCAGTTTTTATCATTACTTTTTCTGAAAGAATTTCTAATATTTCTGGTATAACTCTAAGGACATCATTCACAGAAAGAATTCCCTCAAGCTTGCCTTTATACCTCACGCCAAGTTTTCCTATCTTATGTGCCCTAAAAATTTTAAGTGCCTTCTGTATCGTATCATTTGCATTAACATATATTATAGGATAAGTCATTATCTCTTCTGCCCTTACCTTTTTTGGATCTTTATTCTCTGCAATAACTTTATATACCAAATCTCCCTTGGTAATAATTCCTATCGGCTTATCTTTATCCATAACAATGACACTGCCGATGTTATTTTCCTTTAATATACCTGCAATTTTATCAGTAGTTTCGTCTTTATCGACTGTTATAACAGGGCTATTCATAACTTCTCTAACTAAAACCTCTGTTTTGAAAGGATCTCGTGTCATATTCATAGCCTTGTCAACAAATAATAGTTAGGAGTAGTCACATAAAAATTAGTGTAGATCTACCGGGCGGTAGTTTATTTACAACTTCACTAACCATATCCTGAAAGATCTCCTTTGGAGGCTTAATTTTTAATAAGACGCAGACTTTTTCGACGATCTTCATCGCAATATTATATCTTTCTTGACTATCAGGTACTAACTTACCTATAATTTCTTTACAGTACTTAAGAACAGATTGCTCAGGGGCAATATAGACTACAGGCTTGTCATCTAAATATAATATGCCTACATAAAGATTTAGTGGAACGCCTCTCAAAAAATTCTTCTTTCCATATATCATAAAACTTCCCTTAGGTAAATACTCTCCAGAAGGTGCGGACTTTGAAACTTGACCCTTCTTTACCCAGTACACATCTAGACTTGAAAAACCAGATTTCCACCCGCTACTATATGATGCTACAAATACAGCCGCCTCATAAAGATCTTCATTATCTGGCTCTTTATCCTTTTCTCCTTTGATAACAGCAAAAGGGCTACCATAAATATCCGCATGAAGCACGATATCATCGTTACTAGCGTATTTCTTTATTAAGACCTCATTTGATACAGCATCCCTTCCAGCGATTACCAATAACCTATTTTTACTGGTAAAAAACCATAGGAATCGCTCAAACCATTTTCTCTTCCTAATTCTATATCTGAAGACCTCTTCTTCCTCCTCCCTTTCCTTTAAATGCTCTTCTTGTAACTTTCGTATCCTATTATGAAACTCAGATATTTTCTCCTCTATCTTTTTAACACCTGATTTCATTCTCTTAAGTTCTTCATAGAGCTGACCTATAGCTTCATAGGTGGAGAGAGTATATTTTAGTTTAACTGACGTATTAAGTTTCTTTAAACCAATTTTTGCAATCTTGTTTTTTGTGTCAAATTTTTCAACGACAAAATTCTCAGTTTCTATAGGCTCTAATTTTCTCCTTAGTGATGACAATATAGTATCTAGTTCGTAAATATAGAAATATAGCTGTGGTATTACTCTCTGCTCTAGTTCAGATATATTTTTAATTAGATCTTTCTTCCTAGCTTCTAGCTCCTTAATTTTTCTCTCTATATCTCGGATTTTACTTTCCAGCTTCAAATGCTTATCTTTACCTATAACTAATCTGTAGTAATTTGTTGTTGCGTCGAGGAGATTATTAAAACAACTAAGTATATTAAATAGCTCTATGTCAGGTTTAAATGGTAGAATAATATATTGCCCTCTATCCTCAATAATACAATAATCTTTAAAGTCTGAAACAAGATTTTTAAGCTCATCTATTATAGCATAAACTGCACTGTTAAGATCTTTATAGGTATCTACATTAACCTTCTTTATTACGTAATTTAGAGTATATTTATCCAATGGAAAAACTCGAAATATATCTTTTAATTTATTAATAGCTCTAACAACTTCAGATGGATTATTAAAGACGTAAGTTAAGTCTGAAAAAAGAGTTCTTTTCGGTGGAAATTTATATACCTCACCCACTTTTAGTATGCGGTCCTTTACAAATAATGAATGCTGTAAAAAAAGTATACTTAGTTTTTCGTCTGTCAAGATTATATTTCCTTCTCTAAATAGCTCAATTATCAACCTATACTTCTTCATACCTTTGAATAATTCAATATCTACGATCCTTTCAAGTTCTGGTTGGTTAATAGCTAATATCCTAGCATTTTCCAAAAACCTCTTTAAAGTATTATACTTTTTTACTACATCCTTCTCTACATCTATCACAGATTTTAATGGAACATTTACTGGGAGGAAATAGTTTTGCTTAGGTGAAAATACTATGTTAAGAGAACTATCCTCTGCTTTGATTATAAGCGCAAATTTATCTTCATCCAAAACCCTAAACTTTCTTATATATTTGACCTTTTGGCTATTTATATATTGAATTATCGCTCTTAACATTATACCAGTAATCATCAAAATAGGTGAAGCATGTTGGATAAAAAAAGTCTAATTCACTGGACAAGAGTAATTCTGGGTGCTATTACTGGTATAATATGTGGCTTAATGAAGTTTCAGCTAGAAAGCGCAGGTAAGGGAATCCTGCTAGGAAGTGTATTCTATATATTATCATACTATATAATTGTATATGTATATAAGATCCGGCCTGATGACATTAATATTAAAATGAGAGATATCTTTATTACAGGAGCGGGATCCTTCATAATCATATGGTTATACCTGTGGATACTAATATTAAATTTTCTATATTTCCCATAGAGGGTAGGCCATGATATATATCCTTTAAGAACTTAAAAAGTTAATTATTCTGTTTCACCTATATGGTACCTTAGGTAATCAATCCATGCATACATATATCCTCGATCGAATTCATTCGTGAATCTTGAACTTAGATAATATTCCATTTTTTTAATTAGATATTTTATCTCGTTTCGCTTTAAGGATTCTACTTTTAGACTGTAAGGATTATCATTTTGCTTTAGAATTATACCTTTGACACCAAAATAATATCCTTTCAGAATCTTCTTTTTATTAGCAATTCTGTATATATGCTCTAATCCTTCTCTTTTACTAAGTTTTCCATTTAAAATCGCATAAAACAATTTCTTAGCCTCTTTCATTGACCCTTTTTTCATAGATCAACTAACCCCTTATCACTGACCCTAAAATATGCAGCTGGCTTAATCTCGTTTATGTCAACTGCTCTTATTACACTATTACGCTCTTTCATTAATATAATTTCCTTATGCATAAAACTACTTAGTGTGATACCCCCATATGGTTGGTGTACTTCCCTTATTACGTTATTAGTAACTGCATATATCCTATTTGTTATAACGACAGAAAGATCCTTTTTATCCATTATCTTTGTTATTTCAAACATTAACTTTTGAATATATCTACTAATAGTCCGTGGATTTCTGTTTGGTAAATTTTGTAAAGGTATGGCTATGTTATCAATTATAATCAGCCTCACATCAGTAATGATTTTTCTAGCATGAGTAATCAATGACAACAATTTATCTGGCTCAAATGTGTATGCATAGAATATGTTTCTCAAAATACGATAAGAGTCGCACCCAAATCTGGAAGCTATTTTAATAAGCCTTTCTGTACTGAAACTCTTCTCAGTATCGATATAGATGACCTTATTAATGCACTCTCTTTCCTCATAGGATTTAAACTGACTTGTTATTGCTAGTTGAAGAGCTAACTGTGTTTTCCCAGATCCGGCTGCTCCAAAAAACTCATATGTTTGATAAGGATAGATGCCTCCGCCCAAAAGATCGTCTAAAGAATTTACACCAGTCGTTATTTTCCATGGTTTTTCATAGTAACGATTCTTATATTCGTCTCCTCTCTTTACGGAGATACCGATGTACTTTGCAATTCTAATTATACTCTCACTCATCTTTACTCTACAAAAATAGTATGATCTAATTGATAACATAATTAATCATATTCGGTGTCTTAGTACAGAGAGGTCACAGAACTATTACTTATAAGATATTATTAACTTTAGGATTACTTGATGGTTACTTTACGAGAAACAGCAAGTCACATTAAGGAAGTCAAAGAAGAAGAATGGAATGTCCTCTTCATAATTGAAAGGAATATTGATAAGTATGAAAGATATCCTGTAGAGAAATTAATTGAGAAAACGGGTTACAATTATGATTTTATAATTAATATTATAGACCACCTTCGGGAATTTAGGTGGATTGAATACTTTAAGCAGCCATATGAAAGCGTTAGGCTGCTAACGTCAGGGGTAGATGCTATTGCACTAAAAATCTTGGCAGATAAGGATATAGTTATTGGGATAGGTAGACAAATAGGGGTTGGTAAGGAGGCAGATATATATGAAGCGATGGGTCCAAAAAATGAATTATTATCGATAAAATTCTTTAGGCTAGGAAGAATCAGTTTTCGTGATATAACCAGGAAGAGAGACTACTATAATGTTTACTCCTCTAAAAGACCAGGGTGGATTTTAAGGAACTACAGTGCCGCAAAAAAAGAATTTACAACTTTAAAGTTTCTTTATGAAAATGGAGTTAAAGTTCCGAAACCAATTATTCACGTGAAACACACAATTGTTATGGAGGAATTGAAAGGTGCTTTATTGGTCAACATAAAGTCTTTATCAAATCCTGCAGAAACCTTCTGGAAAATTGTTACGGAGGTCAAGAAGGCATACGACCTCAATATAATAAATGGAGATTTAAGTCCATTTAACGTTTTTATCACATTAGATGAAGAGCCCATAATTATTGATTGGCCTCAAGCCACAAAAAGGAAAAATGAAAACATAAATCTGCTTAAGAGAGATTTGGATAACATCATTAATTTCTTCATAAAACGCTTTGAGCTAGAAGTAAATAAGAAAGATATTTATAGGATGTTTGGTATTGCGTAGATATTAACTAGCTTTTCCTCCTAACCATCTATAAAAATCATTGTATTATTTATAGAACTAGAAAAGTAGGTATTGCCCATTTAAAATTTCATCTGTAAGCTTCCTTAGTCTATCTGGACTAAATTCCTCTTCAAGAATCTTTTTTACCTTATCCTCGATACTTAGCTGTTTATGCTTAGATATATACTGTATATTAACAAGCTGAGGCTCATTAATTGGATGGCCAATTGTACTTAAGATCTTTGTATATACTTCCTCCACTCCACTCACCTCTTCATGTATCCGCTTACTTATGCGGTATGCAAGAACATTATATAACTTTCCAACATGACTGACAGGATTCTTCCCTGCTACTGCTTCTAAAGACATTTGTCTACTTGGCGTTATTAATCCATTCACTCTATTACTCCTTCCAGTATTGCCATCATCGCCGGCTTCCGCTGATGTACCAGTTACCGTTAAGTATATATTCATATTTTCAGGATCATCAGCTGCATTCAACTTAAGATTAAGCTCATCGTAATCAAGATTGAATCTACTAATGAAATCCAAAATATCATTATATACCTCTTCTTTTACGGATAAATAATCCTGAACATTACTAAAGAACTTATCGACAAATGCTGAAGCAACTGTTACATTAAATTTCTTCCCTATCCTTAAAACCATAACCTTTATATCTTCACCAACATAAGGTCTAATCTTTTTATATTCACTACTATTTAGATACATTTCGAGCTTTAGTGCAAGTTCCTCAGATGTAGTAAGTGGTGCATATGCAACACCAATAGACGTGTCATTTGCTAAAGGAACTTCTACACCCTTATCAAATGTTTTAATCAGCTCTGCAGACCCTGGACGAATCTTCACATATATTCTCATATGCTTATCAGGATCTAGGAAGCGGAAATTACGTCTAATCTCCTCTTTAACTGCTTTAATAGCAATCTCGTCTACAGGGATATCCTCAGCTCTATTCTCAAGCTCAACATACTTTACAGCTCTACCTGCTACAGTAACTTCAATAGGCTCTATAACCTTACCTCCTCCAAACTCCCATTGGGCAGAACCACCGATTAATAACCCCTTATCGACATTATGATGGAGAATTTTACCATAATTCTTCATGTAATACCTTGATAGTTCTCTAGAAACAGCCTCACATGCTAAGTCTGTGATATGATCAGGATGGCCTAAGCCTTTCCGCTCAACCATCTCGACTTTTTGCATATGAACAGGAGTAGCATATAACTTTTCCACTAAGATGTTCAAACTAGCACCACCTATGTATTAAAGCACACTACAAATTTTGTTCACTTATAACTAAATTTAACTAGTTTTTATTAATAATATATTATTACCTCTGATTAGTATTTTACCATATCTTGTCGTTTTATTGCCGTATTCCTCAACAGCATCTTCTATTATTAAATTCATGTAATTATCGACTTTAGTTAATAGCCCTGTATACTTTTCCCCACTTTTTAAGTATACAGTGATAGTTTCACCCACTTGTTTGTATACTAGAGTTAATGGCTTCACTATCTGTTCACTTTTCTCAGTGTTGTAGTTTCTTCCCTTCATTACTCCATACACCATATATTGACATTACAAATTAGTCAATTCAAACATATAAATAAAAATAGTATCAATAAATAGATAAGCATGGTCAAATAATATAAACATACCTAGTTAGAGAACTTAATCTAATAGTCAAGTAAAGTTGTCCCTTTAAATCGCTTATAAAGCTTAGCTATTTTAGACAATTCTACACTCTTGTATTCTAAGTTAAGCTCATGAAGTAGTATTTGCGCTTTTGGATCGATTTTTGGTGATACTATAATACCCCTTACTCTAGGATTTGTAACTCTATACTCTGACACATATTTGTATAATTGAAGTACTTCTTTCTCACTAACACGCCCTCTTTTAACCTCTATTAAGACAGGATTCCCAAATTTATCTTCAGCAAAAATATCTACTTTGCCGCTCTCTAACTCTTTTTCCCTAGTAATTGTTCTTAAACCATCCTCAATTAGTTGAGGATGCTCAAAAAGTACTCTTTGCAGTTCCTCCTCAGATAAATACATATGGAATTCGCCTGTATCTTTCAGCTTAAGAGCCAAAAACGTTCTAACCTCGCTAATTCGTATTCGCAGATGCTCAATAGGTTTAGGCCTTACAGAGTCTATAATTAAGTAGCTATTTTCTAGCCTTACACTTGTATGAGACCCAGGTGGTTGCCAATTAACAGGTTTATATCCACTCTCCCTGTGAACAAGCAGAGACCCGTCATTCTTAATGATTATTATACGTTCACCCTCTTCTAAGAAAGAGCCGGCTCTACCCTCGTAATCAACCGTACATAAACAGATAACGATAATCGTCATTCTATTTCTGATCGCTTCTATAAACCCTTTATAAGCATCAATTAAGGCCGGGTTAGTAAGTAGGATCACTATTAACACCACACATTAGAAATACCTCATGTTTTTGGTGCGGGGGGTGGGATTTGAACCCACGAAGGCCTACGCCAGCAGGGTTCTCCCAATAATATCGTCCTGAGCCTGCCCCCGTTGACCAGGCTAGGGGAACCCCCGCATTAAACTCCATATATACACCAATATTCACTTTTAGTTTCAGAGTTTATATAATTAGACCGTAGCAATAATTATCAGCGATTTTTATCCTCTATACTCAATGCAAACATATTTCTCTGCAGTCTTTATAATCTCCTTGACTTCATCTTCACTAAAAGGGGTAGCTGTTTTTAGACCAAGCATTTCAGCAAATGTTTTTACATTCTGTATATAATATTTTTTGGCACCTTTGATGTATTTACATATTCCAATTATATCATTAACTGTATGAAACTCCTTTAGCATTGTGGTTCTAAATGCGTAATCTATATCAGAGTTCATAATAATTTTTATCGATCTCTTAATATTTTCAAAATTTTTCCTAGAAAGACATCTACCTGTTACCTCATAATACTCCTTAAAAACGAGTCTGGTTTTAATGTCCATCTCAATATAATCAACCAATCCATTCTTAATGAGATGATTTAAGACTTCAGGATTAGTACCATTAGTCTCTAAACCTATCATATATCCTATTTCCCTTATACATCTTATGAAACTGGGTAAATCTCTTTGGAGAGTTGGTTCTCCGCCAGTAACTACTACGGCATCTACTAAACCAGCTCTCTTCTCGAGATATTTAAGTACATACTCTTCTGGTATCAAGGATAAACCTTTAATTTTTTCAGGCAAAACAAGTTGTGGAACATAACAGTATGGACACCTGAAATTACAACCAACAACATATATTACAGCGGAAACCCTCCCAGGAAACTCTAAAAGACTTAGCTTTTGAAAACCGCCAATTTTTATCATTGTATCATGCGGTATATAGTAGTGCTTTATCAAACGTTTTTCTCTGTCTAAATTCTTCCTGCTTTCCAGAGTTCCATTGATCAATAGGCCTTAGATAACCAACGACTCTAGAGTATACCTCGCACGCAGTTTTTCTTCCGTTAATTTCACATTTTGGACAAGTAAAGTGTTTACCTGGTAAGTATCCATGAAATGGACATATACTGAATATAGGTGTAATCGTAAAGTAAGGAATTCTAAAGTTCATACATATTTTTCTAACTAGAGCTATTAGTGAAGCTACTGGAGGCATGCTTTCACCCAACCATATATGGAATACAGTTCCACCTGTATATTTTACTTGTAACGGTTCTTGAAGCTTTAAGGCGTCCCATAGGTCATCAGTAAAGTTAACTGGTAACTGAGTAGAGTTTGTGTAATAGGGCTCCGCTCCTCTCCTAACAGCACTTTCATTTGCGACAATAATATCAGGATAGTGCTTTTTATCAATCTTTGCCAACCTGTATGATGCTCCCTCAGCCGGTGTAGCTTCTAAGTTATATAAGTTCCCAGTTTCGTCCTGAAATTCCCGAAGCTTTTCATTCATAAAGTCCAAAACTTTCTCTGCGAATCGTAATCCTTCTTTATCTCCTATAGTACACCCTAGGAAATTTAAACAACATTCATTCATGCCTATAAGACCAATTGTACTGAAGTGATTTTTCCAGTAGCAATTAAACCTTAGTTTTATATTTCTCAGATAGAACTTTGAATATGGATATAACCCCATCTCAGTGAATTTCTCTAACCATTCTCTTTTAATTTCAAGTGCCACCTTAGCTAATTCCATTAAGTGCTCTAGTCTCTCAAAGAATTGAGTATCATCTTTAGATAAATACCCTATACGTGGCATATTAATTGTTATTACTCCTATAGATCCTGTTAATGGATAAGCTCCAAATAAGCCGCCGCCTCTTTTTCTTAGCTCTCTTTTATCAAGACGAAGATGGCAACACATCGATCTTACATCTTCTGGTTTCATGTCAGAATTAACAAAGTTTGCAAAGTAAGGAATTCCATATTTTGCTGCTATCTTAAAAATTTTCCTAACAACTTCACTATTCCAGTTAAAATCTTTTGTTATATTGATCGTAGGAATGGGAAAAGTGAAAACTCTTCCAAGGGCGTCTCCCTCCAGCATAACCTCAGCTAGGGCCATATTAAAGAGGTCCATCTCATCTTGAAAATCGCTATAGACATCATCTAAAACTTTTCCACCTATAATTACCGGTTGATCTTTCATAAATTCCGGTACTTGAATGTCTAATGTAACATTAGTAAATGGAGTTTGAAAACCTACTCTAGTTGGTATATTTATATTAAATAGAAACTCTTGAAGCGCCTGCTTCACAGCACGGTAATCCAGATCATCATATCTTATGAAAGGTGCTAAATATGTATCGAAGTTTGAGAAGGCCTGAGCACCAGCCGCCTCACCTTGAAGAGTAAAGAAGAAATTGACGATTTGTCCCAGAGCAACCCTAAAATGTTTTGCAGGTTTACTTGAAATTTTTCCATGCACACCTTTAAAGCCTGTTAGTAGCAGATCTTGAAGATCCCAACCTACACAATACGGCCCCAGTATAGCTAGATTATGTATATGAAAATCACCATTAATATGAGCATCCCTAACTTGCGGCACAGGCTTGTAGATCTTGTGAAGCCAGTAATTCGCTATTACTTGCGAAGAAATATGAAAGTTAAGTGCTTGTAAAGAATAAGTCATATTAGAATTCTCCTTAACAAGCCAAGTTCTTTGGTGTAAATATTCATCTACAAGTTCTCTTATCTGAGCATGTAGAGCACGATATAAAATATAAGCCTTAGCAACTCTATAACATCCATTCTTCATCAAAACTTGCTCGACTATATCTTGGCATTGCTCAACTGTTGGTATTTCTCCTGGTTCTAACTGCTTAATAAGTTGATTTACAACTTCATTTGCCATCTTAACTGCTAACTCTTCATTACGTTCATTCACAGCATCCATAGCCTTTAGGATAGCACTTACAATTTTATTCTTATCAAAATCAACAATTCTTCCATCGCGCTTCCTTATTTTGGAGATCATTTATTGGACACCGTGTCCAATAAACTATTTTAGCTAAGAAATGCTATATAAAGATTGTGGATGAGAAGAAAACACAAAGAACATTGAGAAAATTTGATAAATTCGATATTTTAAGGGTATTTATACTTATTGGAAGAAAAGGCATCATTAAGAGAGAGGATATTTCCAGTTACACATTAATAGGTGAGGGAAGCGTAAAAAATATCTTAAGATTTCTCTCTTCAAAAGGGCTAATACACATAACAAAGAGAGGTGAGAAATTATCAGAACTAGGAGCTTTATATTATAAACAAATTAGTGATATCCTAAGTGAGATAAAACCCATTAAACATGATATATTTAAAGATGGATTTGAAGCGTATGGAGCAATACTCAGAAAGTATGAAAAGGAAAAAATTAAGCACCTCTATAAAGCCAGAGATTATGCAATCAGATTAGGCTGTTGGTCTGCAATGGTACTGATCTGCACATCTAAAGCAATTACAATACCATTTATAAGAAAATATAACTTTAATGAACTACGAGAAGAATTTGATGTAAAAAGAGGGGACTTGATAATAGCAGTTTCCTCAGAAAATAGAAGAAAAAGTGAAAAAGGCATTTTATCAATAGCAGAATACCTAAGTGAAGACCTATCAAAAATATTCTCAGAGATCTCACAGTAGTATAGCGATTTTTAGTAGATTTATAAGGATAGAATTAGGTAGTATTGGCGCCGGGAGTGGGATTCGAACCCACGCGGGGGCGAACCCCCATCGGCTCTCTGGCCGCTAAAACCTTTGATGATCTCGAGGCCGACGCCTTGAACCACTCGGCCATCCCGGCGCCGTTTTAGATTCCCAAAATATCTAAGAAGAAATAGTTAATAAAGTGATAAAAGCTTTGAGTACTAGTAATTTATTTAGATGCAGTAATGAACAAAGATCGCTTAGAAGCAATTTGTAGTACAATAAATAGATTTGGAAAGAGACTAACGCTTGATGCTGAAGAGTACTTAGCTAAAATTTTATCCAAGCATAGTAACATAGACGACAGCAAAATACTAAGTCAAATTTTAACAAAATATAAAGACTCACTCTTTATTACTAGGGAGATACTAGAGGATATAGTTAAACAGATACTAAGCGCTATAGAAAGTACTGAGGAAAAAACCGAAGAGATGATTAAACACGATATAAAAATTATTAGAGATCCAGGAAAAAATTTAGTGAAACCAAGTGGAATAGAGGATGTCGTTGAATACCTATTAAGTAGATGTGAAATTCTCGGTAGAGAAATTGCTAGAGACTATGGATTGAGAGATTGGATAGAAATAAGCCGGATACCTGTAGTTGAGGGAGAACAATTTATCCTAGGTGTAGTTACTAATAAAAAAATCTCTCATGAAACCAGTTATTTGGAAGTAGAAGACTTAACTGGAAGAAGAAAATTTATAGTCCCAAAAAACGATGAGTACCTCAAAAAAATGGTTAACATAATACCCTTAGATACCATAATAGCTCTAAAAATTAATGCTAGGAAAAACAGAGCACCAATTATCACAGAATTCTATTTACCTAAGGTAACACCACATCAAATTAAAAATAATAGTAATATCTATGCTATCCTAACATCAGATTTACACATTGGAAGCCGCGAGTTTATGTACGATGAATTCGAAAGATTTATCGAGATCTTAAAAGGACAAATAGATGATGATAAAATTAAGAGTATAGTTAAAAGAGTATTTTATACCATAATTGCTGGCGATATTGTGGATGGTGTAGGCATATACCCATCACAAAAGAAAGATTTACTGATAGAAGACATATATGATCAATATGAAGAAGCCTATCGTTTGCTGAAAAAGCTTCCTGATAGAATAAAAGTTATCATATCTCCAGGAAACCATGATGCAACCACAAAAGCTATACCTAGACCACCAATTTTCAAGGAATACGCAGAGAAAATATATAGGGATAATAAATTTATTATGGTTGGAGATCCTGTAAACATACGTTTACACGATGTAAATCTATTCGTGTTTCATGGTGACTTTATAAACGATGTGTTTGCAACTACCCCAGGCCTTACTCATTCAGACGTGGCAGATGCTATGGACATACTACTGTCTGTTAGACACATAGCACCTACATATGGACTACAAACACGGATAATACCACAAAAAAGAGATCCACTAATAATACCTAAAGATATTAACATTCTCCACGGCGGCCACACACATGTATTTAGCTATAAATACAGAAACGATAATCTACTGATCATTAATAGCGGTACTTGGCAAAAACAGACAGAATATCAAAAAGAAATGGGTATGCAGCCTACTCCCGGAATAATACCAATTATAAATCTAAGTACGCTGAAACTACATATTCTAGATCTCATTCAGTAACAAATCACTAATTAGTGGATCATTAGATAACGCTTTCTCTAACATATTGAGAGGTATACCAAGCTTTACAGTTGAAAAGCGGCCGCCTCTCCTACCATAATTCGTTATTTTTTTATCAACAACTCCCAATAGTGATAATTCTGTTAACAAACCATAGAACCTTCTTGATGAAAGCGGCTCATCTCCAAACTGACGAGTAATTAATACATATTTGTTATATAGATTGCTGCTTTTTATACGGGATTCTGGTGATTTTAATGAAATTAAATACAGTGCGGTTAAAATTAACTTAGAGTGTAAAGGCAATGTTCTAATAACTTCAGACACCCTTTCTCGATCTATACTCGCATATGCTTTTTTCACGTGCTCCTCGAGAACTCTATCTGAACACTCACTCTCAGCAATTTCACCAGCCACTCTAATTAAGTCTAGTGCTTTTCTTGCATCACCATTTTCAGATCCTGAGATGGCGGCCGCCAATTTCACAGCTGCTTCACTAACAACACCATCGTAAAAAGCAAGCGAAACTCTATCCCATAAAATTTGCTCTAACTCAATAGAAGTATATGGCTTAAATATGATCTCTTCCTCACTCAAGCTACTTAACACACGAGGATCAAGATACTCCTTAAACCTCAAGTCGTTAGAAATCCCGATGATCATCGACAAGATCTTCTGATCTTCATAATTCAATCTTGTAAGAATGTATAAGAGCTTATCACCATAACGCATAACTAAAGCATCAATTTCATCAAGCACAATAAGAATAGGTAAACCTTTATCCCTAACAAAATCAATAAAACGACCCATAGCTTCTTCGGTAGATAATCCTGTAAAAGGTAGATCTAATCCGATAGCCTCAGCCATTGATCTGATAACTCTATATTCAGTACCTGCTAAACGACAGTTTACGTAAGCAACATAAAAGAAGTACTCAGTACCTTTAATTTTCTCTAGAATCCTACTAATTACATATCGCGTAACAGCAGTTTTCCCTGTACCAGGTTTACCATATATGAAAAGATTAGAAGTACGCTGTCTCCTAATCAATGAAGCCAAATGTTGAGCCAGTTTTGAAATCTGCTCCTCTCGAAATAATAGTCTCTTAGGAATATAGTCATGAAACAAGACAGACTTATCTTTGAAGATCATTGGACCTTTAATAGCTCTCTCAAAGATCTTGTCAATTATGTCGTCTGACATTAGAACACTGGCACCCCAGCTAAACCAATGTTTCAAGAGAAAATAAGACCACTGTGACCAAAGCCGCACACAACAAAAGTAATTTTAAAAATGATTATGACTATATAGTGAAGTCCAGTCAGTAATAAGAAATCTAATTAAGATAAACATATCACTAAAAGCATATTCCATATTTTTCAAACATATTTACTTAATAATACAAAATACTATGCAAGCGCCATTTTCTTTTTTCATTTTTTCACTTGAAATAGGGGGGTGGGATTTTCACAGTGAATTTGCAGTGAATTCATCTCTTTCATTTTTCACTGGAATCGCTAAAAACCCCTTTGTTTCAAGTGAATCTTGTGAATCTTTTCTCTTTTCTCCTGCTTTAACTTTCTGAATTGCGGCCTAAGAACAGTTTCATTATATTTTTCACTGTGAATACATGAATTAGTGAATTATGAAAAAGATAAAAATTGAAACTATATTAAGTGATGGCTCAAAAGTTGTAGTATCGCTAAATAGTCCTATTAACAAAAAGAAGCTAGAAAATTTTCTCATGTTAATTAATCTTTTAGATTCAGGTAGTGCGAATCTAAGTGAGGGTTCATTAGTTACTAAATCCATCTATGAAAAGGTTAAATACCTTGTGGAAAAGTACTTCTCAAATAAGGTTTTCACGTTATCTGAATTTATGCGAACATACTCTGAAGTTTATGGTGGATCACTTAAGAAAAGTACATTATCAACTTATCTATCACGCTTAGTCGACGAGGGTATATTGTTAAGAGAAGGTTTTCGCGGTAATTATCACTACAGATATATAGGTTCTATAGTTAAAATTGGGGAAGGGTAATTTTTCATGTGATTTCTCTTTCCCTTAATACTTCCTCCTTTAATGTATAAACATATGGTTTGGAACTTTCATCACGATCTAGCAACCCCATCTCATATAGCTTCTTAAGTTCCCTAGCTATATGTTCTCTACTCAATTTTGTCTCGTTTTTGATTTCTTTATATGTTTTAGGGCCCTCCTTTAGTTTCTCGATTATTATTCTTTGTGTCGGTGTTAGTATAGGTGCTCGTCGTTTTATCTCCTTACTTTCTTCTTTCGCTATAGGCTTAGGGAGTTTAACTTTTTCTTTATGTGGAGTTTTAGTTTTGTGGTGCATTAAATCTAAAATTTTTCTTTCAAGATTAAGTACTCTTCTATCTAGTTCATTAATTAATCTTAAGTTTTCTCTGGTCTTTTCATCTAATTCATCGGACTTTTTACTAAGATTCTCGTATAGTGACATCATTTCATTGTGTGATGTTTCGGTATATGTTATGATGTCACGTAATTTACGTAGTAATATCTCAGTTATCACAAATAAAGCTACCGAAAATATTATTAATGTTGTTGCATGCAACACTACTAGTGTGTTGCTATCTGTTATCACGACATTATCACAATTAAGAGATTGTATGATTTAATATTTTAGCGTTTATGTATATAGAGGATATGTGATAAAGCTTCTTTAAGTGTAGCTTCATCTATTAGTCCTTCTCTTATATATCTGCTTATTGTACTGATTTTTTCTATTTCACTTGCCGATAAAACTCCAATGAGATCTAAAATGATTAGGTCAATTAATGTTTTTCTTATATTTTCTCTGAATTGCTTTAAGATCCTATACATGGACCATATACTTATCTTTTTTTTATCTATTGTTTCAATTTTATTTTCGATTTTAATATTATATTCTCTTAATTTTTGCCATAACAGATATATCTCTATTTGTCTTAAGGTTATGTGTGAGTTCTGAGCTAGCTCCTTTAGTTTATTTTTCTTAATCTCATATTTTATTTCCTTAAGCACGTCTTCCATATTGGTACAATATTGTACCAATACTCTAACAGTAAATATATTTTTAGTTATACTTATAAGAAATGATTGTATGGGGATGTTCTATGGGTAGGAGGAGAAGAAGAAAGGAGATTAGGCCACCACCTCGTAGACTACCAAAGATATATAACTGCCCTAATTGTGGTGCACAAACTGTAATAGTAAATATAGATAAGAGAAATATGTTAGCAAAGGTTGTATGTGGAACCTGCGGTATTTCCTGGGAAACTGAGATTAAGCCATATGAGGAAAAAATCGATGTTTATAATAGGTTTGTCGATAAATATATGGAAGGTGAAATACTTGAGAAGTACTCATAACTACATTATTTCAAAACTAAATCGTGATGGCGCATTACATGTTTCCCTACTAGATCCGGTAACAACCGGAATAAACGAACTAGAAGATATCCTGAAAATTATTGTTGACTCTGACTCAGATCTCATAATGGTTGGCGGATCTACATTAATAGATCAAGTGATGTTATCACAATTTGTGAGCATCATCAAGAAAAATTGTGATTTGCCTGTGATATTGTTTCCAAATAATGTTGCATCAATCACAAGTAACGCTGATGCAATCTGGTTTATGTCACTTTTCAACTCCCGTAATCCGTATTATATTGTTGGTGCTCAAATGTTGGCCGCGCCGTATATTAGGAAGTATGGTCCTGAGCCGCTGCCTATGGCATACCTAATTATTGGCGAGGGACAAACTGCTGGTTTTATAGGCGACGCTAATCCCATACCATATAATAAGCCGGAACTCGCGGCCGCATATGCTCTAACAGCTGAGATGTTTGGTTTTAAGTATGTTTATTTAGAGGCAGGATCAGGAGCTAAAAGCGGTGTACCCCCATCATTTGTCAAATTAGTTAAGGAGTGGACAGAGAACATAATTGTTGTAGTTGGTGGAGGTATTCGTGATCCTGATACAGCTTATACACTAGTGACGTCAGGAGCGGATTTAGTGGTAACAGGAACGGTTTTAGAGAAAAATGTAGAGCTATTAGGTAAAATTGTAGATGCCGTAAAAAGGGGAGGTAAGGAAAAGAAGTTATGAGTGAAATTTTCAGTAAGTTAAGAGAGCAACTAAATAACTTAGAGATCACAGATCATGTAAAGGACTACTTTTCTTCTGTAATTGATTATGTGGAACGAGCGTATAAAGTTGCGCTGGAGGCTAGGCAACGGTTACTTGATCCTGAAAATAAACCAGAATCTATTCTAGTGTGGGACATGGCTGATCGAATTGAAGCGATGGTCGGCCCAAGAGGAATATCAAGCTTTATTCGTGAGAATATCCGTTTACCACGTGAGGTCTTAGCTCTCAAAGCTATCGAAAAAATACTTGATGATTATTTGGGAATATATCCTACTGAAGAGCTGGCTAACTTATGTATTAGATTAGCACTGGCGATCTTAACTGAAGGAATGACTGTTGCACCTACAGAGGGAATTCAAAAAGTTAAAATTAAGAAAGACCCTCAGGGTCCATATCTATCCATATACTTTGCTGGACCAATTAGAGCGGCCGGTGGTACCGAGGCAGGATTAATTCTTGTGTATGCAGATTATGTCAGAAGGAGGTTAGGACTTGCAAGATATACACCCAGACGTAGACCGGGAGAAGATGAGGTTCAGAGATTTATTGAGGAGTTGAGGCTATATGAAAGGGAAGTTGGAAGGTTTCAGATGAAGTGTACAAATGCACAGATTGAATATGCATTGACAAATTTGCCAATAGAGGTTACAGGGCCAGCTACAAACGAGATTGAAGTGTTAGTTAATAGGGATCTGCCTAGGATCGAAACAAATAAGCTGAGAGGAGGAGCATTAAGGGTTATAAACGATGGGTTAATTGGCAGAGCAAGGAAGATTGCTGCAGTTGTGGAGAAACTTGGTATCGATGGCTGGGATTGGCTTCACAACTTATCGAAAATGGGTGCAGAGGTCACAGCAGAAAATGAAGAAACTATTAGTGATAAAGTTGCAGAAGATGTGATAATGGGAAGGCCTGTGATATCACTTAAATCACAATTATCATCATTTAGAGTAAGATATGGAAGAGAGTCTAACATGGGGATCTCTGCCGTTGGTGTACATCCAGCGGTATTTCCACTACTAAAGTATTTTCTAGTCATCGGCTCCCAGATAAAGATTGATTATCCTGGAAAAGGTGCAATTGTAGTACCTTCTTCATTGGCCGAGCCTCCAATTGTTGAATTAGATAATGGTGATGTAATTAGAGTTACTCACATAGAGTTAGCTGAAAAAATAGTTGATAAGATTAAGAGAATACTGTGGTTAGGTGACTTAGTGATTTCCTATGGTGATGTACTAGAGAATAACAGAGAGTTACTTCCATCTCCATATGTAATTGAGTGGTGGCTTCAAGATGTATATGACTCTTTATCCAAAAAGTCTGAGATAAGTGGCGATACAAAGGAGGGTATACTAAATGTAGTCTCTAGAATCTGTAACGATGAGTATGTATCTATTAACGATGCAATTTCTATTTCCAAAATTTTAGATATTCCTCTTTGTCCGATATTTACGATTAGGTGGAAGAGAATAAGTTTGCAGGAGTTGATAGAGCTTCTAGATAACATCGAGGTCATATGTATACATTATAATAAGAAAAGTGTAGAGATAAGATATGACCTCAAGATAAAGAGGATCCTTACAAAGTTATTAATACCACATATTGTGGCTAATGACAGAATTACTTTAGAATATCCTGCTTCAGAAATTTTGCTATATTTATCAGAGAGGTATAATGAGTTAAAACCTATAAGAAGCTCAGATGTACTGGATGTACGTGAGTTTTTAGTCAAGTTGCTTAGTGTGGAGGTTAGGGATATTGATGGAAGTAGAATTAGCGTAAGGTTAGGAAGGCCTGAGAAGGCATCTATGAGGAAGTTAAAACCCCCCGTTCATGTGCTATTTCCAGTTGGTAGTTATGGTGGCCCCTCAAGGGATATCATTAAAGTCTATAATGAGTTTCATAGAATATCAATTGAACTTTCCGTTAGAGTTTGTCCAAATTGTGGAGCTGTTACACCATATAGATATTGCAGTAAATGTGGAGTGAAAACAATACAGTATTACTACTGTAAAAGTTGCAAAAGAATCTATGAAAAGAAGGTTTGTCCAAGGTGTGGTATTAGGACAGTACCTTACAGGGAATATACAATTGATGTTAAATCTTTCTTTAACAATTACTTTGCTAGCCTCAAGCCTTTGCCGAAAAAGTTAAAGGGTGTCCGAAAATTAATGAATAAAAATAGGATTCCAGAGTATCTCCCTAAGGGAATTTTACGTTCGATTTATGGTTTATCGATATTTAAAGATGGGACTATTAGGATTGATATAACAAATGCTCCGCTTCTTGAATTTAGAATAAGAGATATATATACAGATGTAAATAAGTTACGTAAGCTTGGTTATAAAATTGAATCTAATGATCAATGGATACCGCTATATCCTCAGGATATAATAATTCCTAAAAGTGTGGCAAATGATCTTGTAAGAATAACAAAGTTTGTTGATGAATTACTGGTTAGGATATATGATTTCAAGAAGGGATTTTATAACATTAATTCAATTAATGACTTAATTGGACATTTAGTTGTTGGCTTATCTCCACATACGTCTGCTGGTGTAATTGGTAGAATAATCGGTTTCACAGATGCTCAGGTTTTATATGCACACCCGCTTTGGCACGCTGCTAAAAGAAGGGATTGCGATGGAGATCAGGATTCAATAATACTACTATTAGACGTTCTCCTGAATTTCTCGAAACATTATCTCCCATCAGGCTCTGGAGGACGGATGGATGCACCGCTCTACATTAATGTGGTTCTTCTACCTGAAGAAGTAGATACGCAGCCGCACAACATGGACGTAGTAAGTAAGTATCCAAAAATACTATACGAAAGTTCGCTGAACTATACGTCTTCTAAGGATATAAGGAGTTATGTTAAAACTATTGAAGAGTTTTTGTGGACAAAAAATAGATATGGCCCATTCCCATCAACATTCCATCCACCGATGCTCCAGTTATCGGTAAATAAATCTACATATTCAAGATTAGGATCAATGAAACGAAAGGTAGATGAGCAAATAAAGCTTATGTCGCTTCTATTTGACGATGAAATTAAAGGTAAATTAATTGAGTCAATCCTAAATAAACATATTCTTCCAGATATTCTCGGCAATTTAAGAGCATACCAAACACAGATGTATAAGTGTAAAAAGTGTGGTACTGTATATAGAAGACCACCACTTAGGGGAGTATGTGATAAATGCGGATCAGAGCTGAACGAGTCTATTCACTCAAAAAGCGTAGTAAAATACCTTCCAATAGCTCGAGATTTAATTTCTCAATTTAAAGTTGATAATTATCTTAAGAGAAGGATAGAGTTGCTGGAAAGGGAAATTGAACATTCAATCGAAATCAGAGAATTAAGATATAAAAAGTTAACATCATACTTAAGAAGAGAACAATAGTTATGTATTAACTGCAATAAAAAACTAATCCTTTTCTTTCACAATTTGAATATTTCTGATACCACTCTCTAGTAAGTTAACCAAGGTGTTTCCACTTGCTTCTCCATATAATTTGCCTAAATCCCTATAGATCTGTTTCCATGTTAGCTTTGTATTTCCACTCTTAGAATTGTATAAGATTTTACAGACATTTTTAACTCTTACAAATACAAGGTTCCTAATCCTTTCAAGTTCTTCCTTTTCTTCAGCCTCAATATGAATTCTTCCTTCCTCCGGATTTCGCTCAAAAAGAATATTCGGATCTTTTGCATATTCTCTTGGAATAAATGTTTTACATGTACTTTCAATTAGAAACTTCTTTACTTCTTCAAGAGTGCAGTATACTTCAATCTTCATACATCTATCACTTTATACTCTTACAAATAGGTGCTTGTATCCAAAAAAGCTTAAAATAATTGGGTTATTAATTCTTTTATTCTGGGCGATGATCGCTCTGGCCGTTGTAGATTGTAATTGATGATAGAGATCTTGAGTGCTGAGCCCCCTTACCATCATCAAAGAATGATTGGGACCTTCTCATAACGACCACCAGAAACTATTTTTCCTTATCGGGAGCTATATATCCTACTGACAAGGTATATATTTCACAAAACGAGGCGTCCTACCTGGAAGAAGGGTATCAGATTTCACCTCTGAGGATAGAGAGAATAGTTGAAGGACTCAGAGAAATCTACGGCATCAGCCTATCTAGAGAAAGCCTTAGACAGCCTACTGAAGGGCAAACTTATCGAGCTTCCATCTGAAACTGTGAAGGTTGAAAAAACGTTGGTTAAGATCCAGCAGCCTCTGCTAATGCTCGAGGTAAAGCTGTCAATAGGGAATAGACATAAGCAATGTATTCCATATTCATTAACTTATTAAAAGATGCGTAGCACTTGGCATCGTTTCCCTCATCATCCATCATGGATAGCCTATATTATTACCTGCCTTGCTTTAACTCTTAATCCTTAATGCTCTCGCTTAGCGGTGTTAACAAGCTCCTTGCTTGCTCATAGTTAGGGTCTATTTCAAGTGCCTTACTCAAACATTTACGGGTATCAGTATATGACTCGGGGATGCATAGTGCGACTGCTCTGTTTATATACTTTATTTATTTATTGAATTGAATCAAGCTACTTAAAGCTTTATTCAACTTATCATTTATAGGTGTCACCATGTCTTTGCCCAAGAACATTCTGAAAAAGCGTCTCAGAAACTTCCAGAGCAAATTTAGTTCACGTGGTATAGATGCTGTAATGTTGAGGACTTTATCGAGCTATGCATACTTTACTGGTATTAAGTGGCTAAGACCTGCTCTCTTCATTCCTGAGGGCGGTGAACCCATAGCTTTTATAGTTAAGGGTGAGGAGAACATTTTTAAGAAGCTGACCTGGATAGACAATATGATCACATTTACTGATGGAGCAGACTTAATGGCTAAGGTTACTAAGACTATTAGAGAGCATGGAGTAAAGAGTGTTGGAATGGAATTTGGAGTTGAAAGGGATGCATACGTATTCTTCTACGAAATGTTTAAGAAGCTTAATCCAAAAGTTGAGGTTATAGATGTAAGTGATATTATTGCTGAAATGAGGATGTTAAAAGACGATTATGAAATCGAAGCCATAAAGGAAGCTGGGAAGAAGACTTCTAGAGCTATTATCGAGATCATCGGTTCCATTAAACCTGGGCTATCTGAAACTGAAATCGCAGCTAAACTCTATTTCATACTCTATGAACTAGGTTGCGAGAATCCTCATGTATATGTTAATGCCGGTCCTCATCCAAGAATTCATTGTGAACCCCTTAGGGGTATAATTGCTAGGGAGGATAGTTTCGTCACTATAATAATCGGAGCAGACCATAATGGCTACTATGCAAATATCTCTAGGTCGATATATCTTGGAAAACCTAATGGCTTAGTTGAGAAGCTAATTGAATGTACTAATAGAGTTTATGAAACAGCTATAAAACTAACTAAGCCTGGCACCAAATTTGTAGAGGTGATTAAAGCCCTAGATAAAGTATATGATGAGTATGGATTCAAGAAAAATCGTCTCATAGGCTATGCTCATGGGGTCGGCTTGCAAGTTGAAGAGCCACCGATAACTACTATAGTTCCAGTCCATAGGTATCTGGAAGTAAAGCCTAGAATGGTCTTGGCAATGGTTCATTCACCGATATTCTATAATGGACTAGGTCAAATAAAAAGGGAAGATACCTTCATAGTTAATCCAAGTGGTGAGTTAGAGCAGATAACAGGTTTCCAAGACTGTTAATCACTTAAGTCGTTTTTACCTAAATACCACCTCTTACTTTTATATTTTCCATTTAGCTCATGGTCTTTCGTAGTATTCTGCGTATGGTACGTACATGAAGTATTACGTTTGTGCTTTTTTCCTTGTACATTTCATTAGTTGTATTCTCCATTAGCCTAATTTAGCCTCATTATCTCTCAGTGTTGAGATTACAGTTCACTTCCTTTAAATGTACATAGTAATTTATTGCCTGCTGTGATGTTCCATCTCTGTCAACGATATAGTCGTAATAATAGATGGTATGGTTATGTAATACTTAGATCACATTATTATCAGTTAATAATGTGACGTACTCATGCTTCACAATTTTAGACAATATATTATGAGGTACGGCTTTAATCGTTGTTAATATTAACATCATAAATATTCTTGTGATTTATATTGCGATGATGATGTCAAACCTTAGACGCTTTCCATAGCCTCCTAAGATTAATAAAAAATATAACCTAAGTTACGCTCGGTTTCTGTAAAAGAATTTAACTACTAAACGGCTATAAAGTAACATATTGTTAACATGTTTCAAGGTGTTACCGGGATTTAGTGATATTGAAGGCTTTAGCAAGAACCTAAGCAACATCATAAGCTGTTATGATGTAGGGCTACCTTATGTTGCAATAAATAATGGATGCGAACTACTATAAAAGCCATATGGAAATTCCCGAGACGATATAGTGAGAGTAACGTCTTGAATACCAAGGGTAGCGTTATTAAGAGCACTTTAATTGAAGCCCTCTTTCTGACAAGAGTACAGCATCACTGCTTTCTCAAGTATACTAACTCCTATAGTTAAGACCTTAAGAAGCCCAGAGTTCATATATATGTTAGAACTATAGCTATACCCTCAGTCTACCATGCATGACCGTTCCTAAGGTGTCGATTAAGCTCCTCCTTAACAATTTTTACTTACCATGCCCCTTCTTCTCAAGATGACATGAAAGCGCAATTCTCACAACGTCTAGGATGGAAGAATAAAAGAAGCCTACCCAAGAAATTTAGACATTTACATCCTAAGGCTTGACTTATTTAAATGCATTTATTAACATAGATAAATATGGTATATCCAAAGTCATTAGCTAGGCTAAAAAATACTCAAATAGGATCGGCTTACCGAAATAGACATTTATAAGAGGTATTGTTAAACTAAGATTTCAGTTTAACTTTAAGTTTAATAGAAATAACAAATCACATCTCTAAGAGTCTATAGAGATTCCTAGTATACTGATGACCCTAATAGTATGAATATTACTAGCCATGTTAGTAATATGGAGACGTGGCTTTGTTTCTCCGTAGTTCTATCAATATTATCGTAAGTGTAGAGTTCTAGTTCCTTGCTAAAACCCTATGATCACGCTACTTAGACATGAGTATTGTCGAATCTGGTTTAGATTTTAGTAAAAATGTAACTCTATTACATTGCCATCCTTTATAATTATCTCGCTAGCCTTTAATAGTACATCTCTACCTAGTAGACTTGATATTTTGTGTTAATCTTTTCCACTCTTCACCTCTAAACCTCTTCATATGTAATGCTACATAGATTTTATCAAGGTTTATTGTTATTGTGTTTTCAGAGTCTTTAAAATCTACTAGCGTGAGCTCTACATTTCTCATAATGTATGTTTCTGCAAATCCACCAATACCTATAAGTTCTCTTTCAGCTTTCTCCATCCTCCTAACTCTTTTTAAAAGCCCTAATCTTATAGCATCTCTATCTAGTATCACCGTAGCTGAAGAACCAGCATCAATCATAAACTCAATATATCCAGAAACATCCTTCCACTTTAGATGAGCTATTAGGTAGGGAGCTACATCTCTTCTACCAGGTATTCTCTTGAAATATCCATGAATTATCTTCGTCAAATATTCACTACAACTATACTACTAAATCTACTGGTTTCTCAGGAATATACTCTATAGGCGTATATTCTAAGTTAACACTTCTCCCTTTAAGCGTTCTTACTAGATTCTCTAGATCATCAGCTATAATCTCATCGCCTACTATCACGATATACTTACCCCTATACATCTCACATATATCCTTAAACCTCTAAAATACTCTCTGCTCTAATACTACAACTCATAACTAAACCTCTCACATATGCACTACTATATACAGTAACATCCAATATAAATACATCCCCTTAACCTCATATTACTATGAATTTTAGTGTTACTTCGGTACATGGTACAGAAACCTCTTCATGTAGTACTTTGTTGTGCTTAAAATTCCTAATATAAGTTTATTGCGGGAAACTGTTAACCTAATAGAATCTGAGCATCTACCCTATTGTATAATTATGATGTGCTTATGTATGAAGGGCGTTCGTCTAAAACGTTAGAGGTAGTATATAGGACCACTAGGAGTAATAGTAGTCATAGAGTCGAGAGTCTAAAGTTTTGTAAACTATTTCAAGAGAAAGTTGTAATTGCAGTAACTAGCAGTAACGATATGTTATTAACGTCCATACAATCGTATACTTATAGGACTTCTAGAATCATAAGAGGGTCTATGAATAAGCCTTATTAATCAATGAAACTTTAAATATGCTATCTAGCATAGGAGAAAGTAAGTAAGTTAACTCTAGAAGATAACTATATAATCGTTGGGGGATTCTATGAAAGACCTTGTTCATTTCAACTCTAAATCATTAAATAGGAAGGTCTTGAGTGGTGAGCTCCTAACAAGCATTACTCTATTTAAATTTTTTGTATTGCTATACTAACCTTCTTGCCATTTACGTTCCATTTGCGAGTATATGCGTCTGTTGGTGCTTTAGATATATTTATGTCTTTAGCTCTTGTTTCGTACATTATGTACTCCTTATGTTTCTCTATGCTATCAAGTATTTCCTGTGCTGAAGTTTCAATGAATACGGAAATTTGGTCCAAAATATTTAGGTTGATATCTTTTCTCATCTGTTGAATTCTTCTAACAATATCTTTTGCTATTCCTTCGTAAAGTAATTCTTTATCTACTTTTATGTTCAAAAAGATAAAGAAGCCTCTGCAAATAATGCAATCATAAGGCTCGCAAGCCTTTACAGTTACTGTTACATCTTCAGGTGTAATTATAAACTCTTCATTTTCCAGTGATAATGTAATTTGATTTCCATTCAGTAGGTTAATAGCGTCTTTTTTCTCAATTCTATTTATTAATTTCTCTATTTTTGACACCTTTTTGCCATGTTTAGGGCCCACTACCTTATAGTTTAATTTAATTTCAAATATTACTAGGTTATTCAACTCATTGCTTGAGTATCTCTTTATTTCCCTAATATTGGCTTGCTCTAATAAGATTTCTTTCATTCTATCAGATAGTGTATCATATATTTCTTGTGGGATTATCGCTTCTTTAAGAGGCTGTCTATTTTTAATCTTATGTTTCTGTCTAATTGCAGCTAACCCTGCAATTATATCCCACAGTATCTCGTACCTCCTAGTGAGTTCCTCATAAATTAGATTAGCCTCAACTTGTGGCCAGGTTTCTAGGTGCACGCTTTCCAAACTTTCCCTATCGAACCTAGATAAGATCATACTATATAAATACTCTGATAAATGAGGAGCAAATGGCGAGAGAATTATTGCAGCACGCTTAAGTATATAATGCAGCGTATCATACACCGCGGTTTTCTTCGGATCCTCTTCTTCGATCCATACTCTTCTTCTTACAAGTTTAATATACTTTCTACTTAGATCCTCAACTATGAACTCAAGAATTTTTCTAATGGCATTATGAACATAGTATTTATCCATTTCTTTGGTTATGTCCTTAAGCACTGTCTCAAATTTTGACAATATCCAGAGATCTTCTTCCAGTAGATTACCAGTATTGATAGGTTCTTTATACTTATAGTTATCTAACTCTGCATATGTCTTGTAGAACTCATAGGTGTTAATTATAATATTCAATATCCTTAATATCTCATCAAGCCTTTTATATAGTGTTAACATATCTTCCCATATAGTATGGGATAGTAAGTATATTCTGAACGGGTCAACACCATATTTCTCAATAAACTCCTCTGGATACTTAACATTACCTAATGATTTATGCATTCCCCTTCCTTGCTCATCTAGTGTAAATCCGTGAACTAATACTGTCCTATATGGACATTCATCAAATGCTGCTACACCTAAACATAACATAGCATAAAACCATCCTCTAGTTTGGTCATGTCCCTCTGTTATAAAGTCAACAGGCCATAACTCGTTAAATGTCTCCTTATTAGCTGGATAGTTGATCGAAGCCCATGGTGCAGCACCTGAATCTATCCAAACATCCAAAACATCTGGTATTCTCCTCATTATACCACCACATTCAGGACATGACCATGTAATCTGGTCAATATAAGGTCTGTGAAGGTCCTCTACATGAAATCCTTTTCTAATAAGGTCATCGAGGCCTCCGATAACTTCAGTATAACCACATTCTTCACATCTCCAGATAGGTGCCGGTGTACCCCAATATCTCTGTCGCGTTATAACCCAGTCACGAGCTGTCTCAAGCCATAATCCGAACCTTTGTTCACCAGCCCATTTAGGAACCCATGAAACTTTTCTATTTTCAGAGATTAGTTTATCCTTAATCTGGCTGAGTTTTATAATCCATTGTTTAGTGGTTTTCATGAACAATGGCGTGTGACATCTCCAGCAGAATGGATATCTATGGATTTTCTTTTCTTCCTTGTAGAGATATCCTAACTTCCTTAAATCCTCAACGATTGTGTTATCAGCGTCAAAAATATAGAGACCTGCATATTTACCGGCCTTCCTTGTGAAATATCCTCTATTATCTACTAATGTTATTATAGGTAAATTATACTCTTTTCCTAATTCAAAGTCTTCCTTACCATGCTCAGGAGCTATATGTACTAATCCAGTACCCTCCTCTGGAGAAACGTATTCGCTAGATAAGATTATATAATGAGCGTTAACTTCTCGTTGTGCATCTACATAATCCTTTAATGGGCTTATATATTTTTTACCGGCTAGCTCTTTACCATAAAAAATGGATAAAATCTTATACTCTTCATGAATAACCTTATCTATTCTGGCCTCCATAATTATAAGCCTTTCTCTGGTTTTCCTCAACTCTACTAAGGCGTAGGTGTAATCAGGATGAACTGCTATCGCTACATTTGAAGGTAACGTCCATGGTGTCGTTGTCCAAATTAAAAATGACGTATTCTTCTCATTTGCTACTGGAAACTTTACGTAGATTGAGGGTGTCTCAACATCTTTATATCCCATAGAAACCTCGTGCTCGGATAATACGGTCTCACAGCGAGGACACCAATGAAAGACCCGTAAATCCTCACCTAATAGATTTTTCTCGGATATCCTTTTAAGAATCCACCAGATGCTCGATATATAATCTCTTCTATAAGTAACATATGGATTATCCCAATCCATCCAAACAGCTAAGTTTTTAAACTGGCTAGTTATTACATTCATATTTCTTTTAACTAGCTCGATACACTTTTTGTTAAAATTATCTATTCCTACTCTCTCTATGATCTCTTTTTTATTCTTGATTCCTAACTGTCTTTCAACAGCTACCTCAATTGGTAAACCATGAGTGTCATATCCAGGAATTGCCCATACTTTGTATCCGCATAACCTCTTGTATCGTAGTATACAGTCTTTTAGTACTTTATTCCAAGCTGTTCCGATATGTATCCTCTCAGTCACATAAGGTGGACCGTCTAGAAAATAAAATTTCCTTTCTCCTTTTCGCCGTAATACTTTATCTATTATCCTATTATTATCCCAATATTTAGAGATCTCTTTTTCAATTTCTCTTATTTTCTTAGATATCACATTGTAACTCAAAATGACCCTCCTCTCGATGTCTAGAAAATCTTAAAAAAGGTTAACAATAAAAATCTTTATCTATCCTATGTATTTTATTATCTTTAATGAACTGGTGGTTCATGGATGACCAGAAAATTGTTTAAAGGCTTTTCTGTAGATATTAGAATACCAAGGCTTACAGTTAATCTTGATAAAGCAATGGTATACATTAGCCTAACTTTTATTCTCATAATAACTATTCTCTTGAGAATTTTACCAACCAGATTTGGATTTTATATCTCAGAATTCGATCCTTACTTACAATTATATGCCACTAAGGTAATTGTAAAAGGTGTTGAAGAAAATGGGCTTGCTGGATTAATGTCCTTCTTTACCCATCATATTGATAAAACATGGTATCCAGAGGGGGTAGATCTCGGTGCCAGGTATTATCCAGGTGTACCATATTTTGGCGCATTAACGTATCTACTTCTAAGGTCTTTAGGTATTAGCGTATCTGTAGAAAGTGTTGCACTATGGTTACCGGTAGTAACAGCAGTAATAACTGTATTAGCATCTTACTATTTAGGTAAAATGATAAAAGGCGAGTTTACTGGAATTCTATCTGCTCTTCTACTATCGATTTCTCCTGCATTTATTCCACGAAGCATAGCCGGTTGGTACGATACAGAATGTCTAGGAATGCCTACTTTTATTTTAAGTATACTATTCTTCAGCTCAGCTATTAGGGCACGTGAAAGGAGAAAGTCAGCATTATTTTCAGTACTGGCCGGTTTAATGGGTGGAATTATGGGAGCATCGTGGGGAGCATTCTCTTATCTTATCGTGCTATATAGTATATTTCCATTTATTGCGGTCATCTCTAAATTGGAGTTAAGCGAAAATTACAAATTATCTCACATAATTACGTTAACATTAATGCTAATGATCGTAAATGCTGTCCCTAGGAATAGACTCAACTTTACAGTAAGTATAATTGCTGTATTAGCATATGTCTCCATAATCTTCGTTTTATTAACTGAGTATATTAAAACGATTAATTTCTCAAATATTCTAAGGTCTATTATAGCAGCTGCTGCTGTTATTATAATAGTTTCATTAACAGCCGGTCTAGTAGGGTTTGGAGTAAGTGGTAAGTATATAACGGTAGTTAACCCATTTTATAGAACAGAAGCAGTTTTTGTTACGACTGTTCAAGAGCAAACTGTTGTAAACGTAGGAGCTTTTCTTTATCACCTAAATATTTTAATTCCATTCCTGATATTTGGCGTATATTTACTTTTAAAAGATATAGATATGTATAAATTGTTGCTCTTAATAATGCTAATATCCACTCTCTATGCTGCGTCAAGCTTCGCCCGTCTTTTTATTATGGCTGCACCTATCGTTGCTATAGTATCATCGTATTCCATAGATTACCTAATATCTGTATTTCATATGAAGCCAATTGGTAAAAGAAAGTTTGACGAAAGACAAGCCCGAACTTACTTACTGGTTTTAGTGATCCTACTAGTGATCGTTTTCTCCATATTTAATTACTCATTTGGCATTCAATATGCTGCAAATATACCACCAACAATTGCGTCTGCAAGTACCCAGCTATCTAGGAATGTTGACGATTGGCTAGAGGCACTAGCATGGATTCGTGATAATGTACCCGAGGATGCAGTTATTGCAGCATGGTGGGATTATGGATACTGGATTAGTTTTATAGCAAATAGAACGTCCTTAGCGGATAACGGAACACTTAACTTAACTAGAATTAAGCTTTTAGCAACCATGTTCTTGTCTAACGAAACAGAGGCACTAAGTATACTTAAAAAGCTTCATGCTGATTATGTACTAATTTTTATAGGTACTCAAGAGCTCGAATTCGGAGGATATTATACATTAACAGGTTTAGGGGAGGACTCAAAGTTTATCCAAATGGCTAGAATTGCAGGCTTCTCTACTGATAAGTTTATATATTCAGCTGAAGAACGTGTTAAAGAAAGAAAGCCCCTCTATAAGGATGCATTCTGGAATACTTTCTTAGGAAAGCTAATCCCGTATAGATATGTTATAACGCAGGTTGACCCAAGAAGTGGACGATTAATAGACATCTATGAATATTCACCAAAATATCCACCCGCGGGTAACGCACCATTAACGTTAGTGTTTAGAAGTAGTCACCATGTAGTAGGAGAAGTTTTAATCTACAAGATTAATTATGATTACCAAGGATAACATTATATCGAGAAACTCGATACAGATTTTATTCCTCCCGTATTTTTCCGAGGGCTTTTGCTTTCAATATTGCATATCGGTCATCCGGTGAAAATTTGGCTGGATGTGCTAGTACCGTAGTACATCCACAAACTGGGCATTTTTCTTTAAATGTATACCGTTTGCATTTTTTACATTTTCGTAGCTTAAATCTCAATTTTCTCAATCTCCTCTTTGATCACAAAATTAACCTTATGATTTATTTTAGAAAGAGCATTTTTGATCTCTTTTTGTGCTTTTCTTATTAATGCGGGATCTAGTGATGAGAGCTTTATGGAGTATCGTGGTGCTGCAATATGTGTGATTTCTGAGTTTATATTCTTAATCCTATTAATGGCTTTCTCTATTAAGTTAAATGTTTCTATGATTTTATATACTCCACCGGAACCGACATATGAGGCTTCTACTAAAAGCTCTAAGATATACTTTTTAGGACGTACTTTTTTACTTAAATGTCTAAGTATTTTTTCTTTTTCTCTCTCAGTTAAAGCTGTTTTATCCAGGATTGACGGATAACTTACAATATTTAATACTAGATCGTATAGGTTATAATAGTCCTCAACAATCTCCCCAAGCCTCTCATAAAGCTTCTCAAATGTTGTACCTATCTCAGCAGCAGCTTCTTCAAGCAATTTTTTCCCTCTTCTATTTCTTTTCCATTCTCTTAATACCCTATCCCTCTCTCCAGGAGCCACCTCTTTTAGTGAAACATCCACACTTTTTGTAAGTTTATCAATACGCAGAACCTTAACAACTATTTTTTGCCCTATTCTTAATACGTCATCTATTCCTCTTATCCATCGCGACGATACTTCAGAAATAGGTAAGAAACCCTTTATACCATAATCCTCTATTGTTAAATATGCACCGTAGTCTCTTATTTCATCTACAGTAGCTACTACTAGCTCTCCCCTACGCGGTAATTCCCGCTTATCCATATACATTTCTTATTTCTCCTCTTATTTTTGCTTTTCCCCCTCTTGGCTCAGCTAGTATTTCACCACATATATGGCATCTAACAACACGTGAAGCGTGTGAAAATACAATCTGCACGTTTGAACACTTTGGGCAGACAACCTCTAAGAATTTACTTTTTGGCTTTGGAATCAATTTCTCCCACTTCTCCATAAAATACTTCACCTCGTAATTTCAACTTTTCGCAGTCTAATTCCCTCTTTATGGAGAATATATCCACAAACAGTGCATGTTAGTTTTAGAACTATTTTCTTTGTTGTTTTTGCTTTTCTTCTCTGTTGTGGCCATTTTTGTCCTCCGTAACCTTTCTTTTCCCATTCGTGCTTAATAACTCCCCATCTAAGACCGCTTTCTTTTCCCTTCTTATAAATTGAGACCTTGTGTATGGTATGAGCATTGCATCTTGGACAATATGTCCTTATTTCCTTTGGTACTATCATTTATCAATGCTCACCTCCTTAATGAAATGTCTCTCCTTTAATAGTTTGTAGTCTTCCTCATTTATTAAGATAATGTCACCAGGCTTATACGGCCCATATACCTTTCCATTAACTCCCTTAAACTTAGGTATTTCTTTCATAACTAGGCCAACATAGTAGTGTGATGGGTATTTTTCTTCCCTAGGTAATTTGACATACTTTAAAGCCTCCTCAGAGTATATGCCTCTCTCCGAAGAGACGCGGATATTATACTTATGGATACTCTCATATAGCTGCTTAATTAACTCGTATTCCTTACTAATAAGCTTCTTGTGGAGCTCTTCCTTAGTTTCATGTTTCTTTTCTGTAATATCCTTGAGAATTTCCTCTAGTTTTCGTATTTCCTCAATTATTTCCCCGGCAGCAAGTTTCTCCTTAATTATATCGATTAATTTTTTATATTCTTCTTGCATCATACGCTAACCCTCTACATAAGAGGAATATTGCTAATTCTCTTGGTAGGGTGACCCTACTATTATATATCTCCTCATATAATTTATCATTCCAAATGAGACTTGGCATGTAAATGACATACACTTCAACGGTTATATTGCTCTTTACGCCAATGGAATCTCTATATGGGAAAAAGGTATCTATGTTCTCCATTTCAATTTTTTTCTTTACTAGTCCTGTTTTCCCATGTAAGGAGTATGGTGCTCTAATAACTCTACTTAAATCAACAGTAACAACCCCGTCAATGGATATTCCCATGCGATCTTTAATATATCTACTTATACCGTCTTTGATACTCTTGTGCTTTTTTAAGTACCGAACTAAGCTATTAATTTTACGCTGGTTCCTTAGCTCGGTTACTATCCTCTCCTTAACTTTGTCCTGCTTAATGAACCTATTAGTAGCTTCTACTAGTACGTCTATAAGCTCCTGAGTAGGTGTTTTTACAAGTGTTACATCGAATGCATCATATGATATAAAATCCTTCAATTCAATCCTTGCACGTTGATCAAGAAACTTTATGTCATCAGATACAACGTGGACGTGGAATCCTCTGCTGCCAGAAAAGTAGATTAAGACGCTTTCCTCCTTTATGCCAATCTTACTTGTTAATCTCTCAACTAGTCTAGACAGCTCCTTCCTAGCAATATTATAGCCAGACATGTCAGGAATAGTTATTTCATCTAATGTCTCTTGGCAATTATCACAGAACTTAGTATTACTTTTGTATGCAATGCTACATTTCCTACATATTCGTATTTTCTCAGATTTGCATCCGGGGATATGATCTATATCGATATCAAATATTAAATCTGAACCTTGCCATACCTTATCCTCCATCGGTCTATCTGGGAATAAGTAGTATGAGCACGAGTGATATAAATCCCTGGGAACTGTGGCGGATATCCACGACATAAACTCCTCGCTACTGGTAAATGATAAATGTCTGTGCATAATGCCGTCGAAATCTGTATAAGCAATTTCTCTCATATTTAATTCGCTTATAGAACTCACTACTTTATTTCTATATAGGATATAATACTCCTTAAAATATTCCCTAACGAACAGTTTATCTCTTAATTTCAATTCTTTCTTTCCTCATATCATATTATAGGGAACATTTAAATACTTTGCTTAGTGAAATCCCCTATGCTCAAAAAGCTGGTAAATATATTTATGTAATTATTTTAGCAAGAAACTCTCTCTAATTTTTAATTTTACTTTTTTAGCTTATAGGTTTTCTTTTTATAGACATACGCAAGTGGATGTTTTATGTTTATGCATATCTCATCCGGAAAACAAAGATTATATGATTTAAGAGTTGAGCATGACGGTACTTCATATACTTTTCGTCCTCCCCTAAGTCCCATAATATGCTCTACTTGATATCTGGTTCTGTCTTCGTTAAAATCGGGTACTCTGCTAAAGATATTAATAATCTCTTCAACTGAATACCCCATTTTTCCAAGAAACGTAACAAGAGTAAACCTGGCTATATGTGGAACGCCAGAGGGAATATTATTTATAATCCACTTAATACATGGGGGGTACAAAGACCAGTCCCTACTTCTAATATCCTCAGTAATCTGTATTGACTGCTTTTGTCTCTCAAGTACTTCTTTTAATTCATTAAGAAGCTTCTCGGAATAAGTAAGTATCTTATCTGGTACCAGTGTAATTTTTTCGATATCTTCCATGATCTTTTCTCGTATCTCCTCAGCAAGAATTCTACAAACTCTTACCTTTGAAATATGGACTAGCCCATTCTCGACTATGGTATAATATGGTTTCCAGGTTGGGTTAGAAAAACGTGATGAGATTCTAATATACTGTAGAAATGGAATAGCAAAGGAATTATTTACCAGTTTCATAGGCAGATTAAGATTTTTCGCCAATTTGACAATATTATAGTTGACTTCAGTTAAAAGCAACTTATATGCTCGCTTGCTTTCTTTATCAGCAAAGTGATGATATATAAATCTATTTTCAGTCCCTCTAACAATTAGAACTGATAAATAATATGAAATCGCTTCAATATCGTCGTTATCCCACATTACTCTTGTTTCTTTGCCTAATGCTCTCTTATATGCGTAGTTAACAATATGTATTAGATCGTCACTAAAGTACTCATCTATATCCAGAGCTACATTTCTTAGATACTCATGTGCCCATTCGTCGAATGGATATTTTGCTGCCCATCTACTTAAGTTCTCCATACTAAAAACATCATGTATTAAAAAGACGATGTTAGTATATTAAGTAACATCTATTACTGTTAAAAATTTTTTGCGCTGACAACTTATTCTGCTCTTGGTGCAAGATAATAAATGAATTTTTCATATTCTATAAGCTCGAAATCTATTTTTAGTGGTAAGTTCGTTCCTAATTGCACAGTTGCTACTCCAGAATTTCCACTTAGTTCCTTGACTATGTTTAATATTGATTTTAAGTTATAACTAGCAGTGCTTGGCTCCTCTACGACAATCGCCATTAATTCTATATGATCTGGATACCTTAGAGTAACTGAAGATTCAAATCCCTCTTCATTTCTACTTGAGAATGTGACTGTATTCTCCTGTGCTGTAATTGTTATTTTATCGTCAACTAATTTAAGTTCGTTTAAGATACTTTTAAGAGAGGATGTTGTTACTTTAAAAGTCGCTTTAAATGGTACATTTGGCACACCAGTTTCCTTTCTATCCTCGCTTATCATCATAGGGACTGCAAAAAATCTTTCATAAGGTTCCTTTGTGGATATATTGAAGGTTCGTTTCCCTTCTTCAAAGTTAAACTCCAACTCCTTAGCATTTTTACATGCTTTTACATAATCAGCCAATGTATCGATTGGAACGCAGACTGGTATTTTCCCTTCTCCAGTAAACTCGTACTCAATAAAGTAATCTCTTTGTAACTCAAAATCTATCATGCTAATTCTAGCAGTATCTAAATCTCTAAATGAGAAGCTTTCCTCTGAAATCCAAAAACACGCTTCATCCGTAAGTCTTTCAATGGCATTAAAGAATCTTATTAACCTTTTGATTTTATCCTCACTAACTACAGCTCTAAATGTCATAGCATAAACCCTCCATCATTTTCTATATGATTATGCTTACTTTTATAGATTACTATTATAAAAATAGAAGATTAGGAAACAGTAATTTTTAGATTTTAAAGTTACCTTATTAAAGAAACTTAAATTGCTAATTAAGTTGTTAAATGGATCGTAATATCTTCAACTATGTATATAACCTCCATATATATCCACACTTAACACATTTGAAGAACTGAGTAGTTCCTTCGTCCCCCGATCTTGTTTGAACCTCCCAATAATATGCGCGATCGTGTCCACAATTAGGACATACGACTTTCGTAGTTGGAAGTAATTGTTTTTTCTTCTCCTTCTCGCTTATTACAACTATTTTTTCCTCCTTAGATAACTTTTTAGATAACAGTAGTTTGTTTTCTGATCTCTCCTTGTAACCGCATCTACTACAAATTAAGTATACATTATTATCATGAATTTCAATCTTCATTATATTCCCACACTTTGGGCAAAATTTTACGGCCAGACTTAATCACCTTTTACTGCTTTTATTATCTCCCTCTTTATATTACTCATTTCATCTTTAAATTTTTCTACATCTTCAATTATTATATCAAGAGGATTCTCAATTTCCTTTTTAAATCTAACTTCTAAAATCATCTCCTTAAGAAGAGGATGAGAAATATAAAAGCCCGCACCTTCTATTCTATCATCCCTAAGTAATGCTTCTTGAATAAGATTACCCAATGTATAATCTTGACCTTTTATAATTAAGCGTATCCTTTTAGCGCTTTTCTTTTCAATCCTTATATCCATTTTATCACATCACCTTACCATATAATCTTGAAATCTTTCTTTCCTCAATATTTTTACATTTCCTACATTTAAGTTTATTATCTAATTTATCTTTTACAAGTGGTGTTCCGCATGTACTACAAAATGCTAGGATGACACCATAATCTTTGCCAGCAATACTTAAATGTATTGTTCTATTTAGTTTACTTATAACCTTAGCATAAATGTAATCGCCCAATTTATACAACTTAAAGATATCTTTAGGCTCTTTTACGACTTTCGGAGGATGAAGTGTTCCTGTAAATTTTCTATCTAAGGAATTCATATTTATGGCAAAAATTTCTACAATTCCGTATATACTTGAGAAGTTTACAATTCTACCTAGAACATTATCGCCTACTTCAACTATCTTTAATTTCTTAAAGGGCGTAATTACTAAGTCTTTAGTCTTAAGATCGATAGAGACTTTCCCCCAAAATAAACTTCTAATATTTCCATTTTCATCTTCGTATGCTCCTCTTTTTGGTATAAATTCTTCTATAGTTCCAAGTTTGATTCCGGGTATTGCAACAACATGTATCTTTTCCTTCTTCAAAGTGGATACACCTCTTCAAACCTCTTTTCGCCTATAAGTATTAAATACTGCTCATAATTAAGAATAGGCCTTGAAAATCTCTCTTGGTCATCAATCGATATACGTGGGCAACCAGTCTGGATAAATGCATCTAAATCAATAAAATATTGTAAATTCTCCTCGGCGACTTCAGATAATATTATATGATACACCTTCTTTCCCATTTGATGTAGCCTTTTACAAACTTGAAGAGAAAGATCGAGGTTAAATTGTCCGGATTTATTTACGGTTATAACCCCAAATTTCTTAGCGCTCTTTGCTTTCTCAATTCTTGTCGCGATTATCGATAAAATTCTTTTTCTCTCCTTCTCCATGTCAATGAGCTGTTCACGATGAACATCTAGGAGAATAGTTTTCTTTCCTGTCCATATCGCCACTCCAAGCGCATGGAAAATTCCACTACTGATTACAATAAATAAATCAATATTACCGGTATCTTTTACAACTTTAGGTATATTACACCCTAAAACTAAACTTTGAGAATCTTTTATTAATGTTGAGGCCTTTTTACACCGAAAAATTTTGGATAAAATCCATTTATAGATAGGATAATATTGAATTGAGTAGAGAAACTTGACACGATAATTACTGCAAAGGTCAAAAATTTCTTGAAGAAGGTCCTCTCTCAACTTAACTTTCTCATAGTATAACGGTACATAAATCACAGGGACTAAAACGTGTTTGTGATCATATTTAAAAGGAGTATGTCCAACGTGAACCAATAAGTCTATTTTTAATTTAGGAATTTTATCTATAGGTAGATCGCAGGCGCCGTAGCATTTATCTCCATCAATAATTACGTCAACCGTCGGATTTGCACGTAGTATGCTCTCCTTAATCGCCAGAAGCCTATTTTTAAATCCATCAGCTCCTTGTATTAAAATTCTTTCAGGATTAAAGGCCTTGATATAGTTGATTATTTCATTTACAGTTTTGCAAATAGCATAATCCCTATAACTACTCATGAGGTAAAATTACCTATTGAAGAGTTATTGTCTCTATCCATCCACCCTTAGGAATCTTACTGGCTCCGACTTTTAGGGCTTCAATAGCTTGTTGCTGAAACCTCTTATATGTCCTGACAAAGGCTATAATCTGATCTTTTTCTACAGCTGCTGCCCGTCCTATAGGTTTTCCAAATGCTCTTCGCATCCCCTCTTGAAGTCTATCAGCTCCAGCTCCAGTCATCATTTTATTTTCACGTAGCACGTGGTGTGGATAGACATTTATCTTGAAGTGAAAGTTATCGCCTCCAATACGTTTTGATAATAATCTATTGACATTCATTCTTAAAGCTTCTAATGCACGATCACGAACAAGTGCTTTTTCATTAGCTCTTAGCCTGACTTCAACTTCATAGTCATCCTTAATAACGCCCATATCGAATTTTGTTATTTTTGGCTGAGGTGCTCCATGTATATACTCTAATCTAGTGTACAGCTGACCTCTAATACTTCGATAATTCTTTGCCTTCAAGACTTATCACCTAAATTTAGTATTCGGCTTTAGTATTTAATCTTTATCATGTTGCTTTTCCTTTAGCAAATCCAAGATAAACTTAAATAAGCGTAAAACAAGTCCCGCCTCTCGGTAGTCAGGACTTCCTCTCTGTAAAATATTTTTAAATGATGCAATCATAAGTTTCCTAAACCTTTCTTCATATACTACTTCTTTAGCAATCTCATTTAAGATTTCAATGATTTTTTCTCTTAATTCACGTGGAGCAATTTTTCTCCGAATCCTTTTATTTAAAATTTTAACATAAAAGTAATATAAGATGATTGCTGCAGCATGAGTAATATTAAGTGTTGGGTATTTCTCGTTCGCTTCTATTGTTAACATTAAATCGCATTTACTAATTTCTTCATTTGTAAGCCCTGTTGTTTCCCGACCTAGAATAATAGCTACGTTTCGAATTCCTCTTTCAATAATGATATCATATAGCTCGCTAAGCGTAATAGGTCGACGTAAAATATTACCGCCTCTTAGCCTATATATTGCAGATGTTGCGACAATTAAATCCATATCCTTAAAAGCTTCTTCTAGTTTTTTACATATTACTGCTCTATCAAGTACTTCTTGCGCGTGTGAAGAGAATTTATAAGCGTCTTCCCAGTCTTCTCCACATAATTTTGGATTAACAATGCAAAGTTGATTAACTTCAAAATTTTTGCATAATCTAGCAAGCATTCCTAAATTTAACCCAGTTTGTGGTTCAACAACTACTAAACGAAGAAATACCTTTCTCATTTCTAAATATCTTATTAATAGCTTATGAGCTAAAAGTTAAAAAATAGTTAAAAGATAAACTTAGCATAAAGAGTTTTTTGGAATGGTTACTAATTTACCAGAGAACGTTAAAGCACAGTGGAGAAGAGTTATAGCAGCAAAAGATCCGGAGACAAAACTAGTAGAGCTATTAAAATTTTACTCTATGGTTCCTAAACATAAGGGAACCAAAAACCTGCTAAAACAAGTAAGGCGACAAATTTCTAAATTGCGTGAGGAAATTGAGGAAAGAAAAAGAAGAAAATATGCACAATATATTCCTGCTTGGGAATTCCCTAAGCATGGCGTTGCTAGAATTGCATTACTATCAAATGACTACTATTTATCCGCATCCTTCTTTAAATTTCTAACGGGCATTGATGTCTTAGAAGCTATGTGGAGACATGAACCAATATACGGAATTTACTCAGATGGTACTTTACAGTATCAAATAGTCTATCTTCCACCACTTTATATAAGCGATAACCTGGACTACAAAATAGCATCATTTTGCAAAACGTGTGATATGTTATTTATCATATTAACAAGTGATGTATATATAAAAGAGATTTACGATCGACTAAAAATATACGGTTTGTCGCTAGAAAAGAAACCGCTGGAGTTATCAATAAAGCGATTATCATCTGGCGGTATCCGAATAATAGGTCTAAGAAAATATGAAAATGTTATCAAAAATATACTCATGAGAATGGGTATCAATCATGTAGTGGTGTCCATTGAAGTGAATGGAGACGTTTCTGAGGATGAAATAGAAGATGCAATTACTAGACAAGCTGTTTACGTTCCAAATTATTATATTTCTCACTTTAATAACGAATACATCTATATCAAGAACTTTTCTATTTCTAATACAGATGATAATGAAATCGTTCTTAGAAAGAATGAATTAGGTATCTTTATACTCAAGGAGTTAAAATTGATAAGAGTTTATACGAGAGATCGATCCGGGAACGTGGCAAAATATCCAGTAATCTTAAGGGAGGGGTCTAAAGTATATGATTTGGCAAAAATTATTCATACTTCTCTAGCAGATAATATGCGATATGCTGTAGTTATAAGAAATAGAAATGAAATTAAAGTCTCAAAAGATTACGAGCTTATGGATAACGATATTGTTGAGATCAGAACCTAATGTTCTTTCTCTACTTTGTTTAAACTCGAAGGATAATGTTTTTACTATTAGACTTAAAATGGTTTAGGAGATGGTTTGACAACAAATAGGTAATATTTTTGATCATTCATTATTTCTTCCATAACACGGCCTGCTATGGCTTTTATTGGATCAATCCCTGTTCTCTTTAGGAAATCTTCAAAGCTTTCAAATGGTTTAATTTCTCTCTCCCTAATTATTTGCCACATCTTTTTCTTTCCTATGTGTGGTAGTAATTCCAGGATATGTAGTTTTGGTGTTATGGGACCCGCTGTATTTAGAAATTTAATCCATTTTTCCTCATTTGATTTTATTATCTTTGTTACCGCATTTTCAAGTTCAGTTTTTGCTATACTTGTTAAGTTTTCATAGGTCACTTTCTGTATAATTATGTCAACTTTTGCCTTTGGTCCTGGCCCGATGTAAACCTTATCTAATATTGATACATTAGCTTCTGGCTTTAACAAAACTTCAAAAAGCATAAAATATTGTTCACCAATAACTTGAGCAATTTTCCCAAAAACTCTTACCTTTTTTTCTATTCTTCTTTTATCTTTAAATTCTATACGCTTAATTACACGTTCATCTTCAAATACATCAAGTACATACGCAAAATATTCAAGTTTTTGTTTGCTTCTATCTCTAGAATATTGTGACATATTGTTTGGAACCATTTTCTTCACTAAAAATATATTATTGAATATCGAGTATGTATTTTTTACACTTATTCTAAATACTTCTTTACAAGTGTAAGAATTTCATCAATAAAGTTTTTAGGTAAAATTGTCTTTCTATGATGAAATATGTCTTTTAACTCTTCAGCTGTTTGAGGAAGAATGTTTATAATCATAACAGCCTCTTCTTCAGTAATATCCTCTAAAGACAGTAACTTTTCTTTTAGCTCTCTTGCTTTTTCAGGAGAGATCTTAGAAAATTTAGATACATATTCATATGTTCTTCTTTGTAGCGAACCTAGCTCTTCAACTTCAGAAATTACAGCTCTCATTTCTGCATTACTTATTAATTCTCTTTCTAAGATTCTTTTAGGCAATTAGCTCACCATAAACTAAATATACATTATATGAGAAAATTTAACTTTTTAGAACTCAGATAAGTAGCGTTTTAAAATATTAAAAACACTTGAAATTATCAACTTAAGTTTTTAATTGGTCGTAGATGTTCTGGAGGAATTATAAGTAGTACTCTCTTATCTCCTTTGCTTGTTTCAATTTCTAGTGATCTTCCTCTGAAGCCTTTAACAATCCCTATCTTTCCATGGTATCTTCTGTGTGGCATTCCTTTATGGCAAGAAGGATCTATATAGATAATGACTCTATCTCCTACTTTTAATCTGGAGATTTTAAGTAATCTATCGTTGAATCCAGAATGGTCTTTCTTAGTTAGTAGTTTTCTCGTCTTATATCGGAAACCTTTTGAGGAGGGCATATCAACAATCACCATAAATCTAACATTGTAACATTTAATAAATACTCATTTTTGTTTTTAATTATTTCTCTTTGACTATAGATAATATTTCTGCTTTTCCTTCAAGTTTGCAATTAATTTTCTCCTTTATTTCCTTTAATAAATCATTGTCAACATCAGTATGTGGATTGATTAACTGTATTCTAAAAAGTATAGTATCATTATGATGCTGTATACTAAATCTCCACTTTGCAATTTCTAGAATACTCATTAGTGTCTCTCCTATCTTGTACTCAATAGATTCACTAGGTAATTTTCCGGTGTAGTTGCACTCTTTACATCCCTTCCCTCTACATTTTTTACAGATTCTAGCGAATATTGGGTAGTCTTTAACATATTTAATAAATTGACCAGATAACACTATTGGTTTATGAGTTATAGAGATCTTGAAAGTCAATGGATCGACTAAAATTGTTACGTCAGGCTTTTCTCCTTCATATCTTAATCTAGTTCTACTGCTTAGTCTCTTGCCAATTTCTCTTGATAGCTCATTACGAATATTTTCACCAAACGGTAACTTATACATACTTCGGACCTCATCCTCTTTTTTCTCGATCTCTGGAATACTCTTAACTCCTACATAAAAAGTATTTATGCGATATTTAGATAAAGCGTCCACAATTTTCTCGACGTATAAATCAAGATTTTCCATAATATTGTTGCAAATTTCACATTTCTGTCTCTTTAAATCATGTATCCTGTACTCAGGAAGAAGTATACCATATTTTAAAGCAGTTTCCTGAAGGTACTTGATATTATACCTATATATCAGTGATGTTAGGAGTTTTTTATCTATCCGTCTACCTTTATATATTCGAGAAACGGTATCCATAATAACAAATTCTAGTATAATTCTTCCTCTTTCCCTATTAGTTAAGCCAGTTGAAAGTGCTGCGAATAATCGTCCAAGACAAGATAAGCATAAGAAGTGATTCTTAATTATCTTTTGCGCTAAACTTAATAAGTCTGTCATAACCCTAATACTCCTCTTAACCCTTTCTTTCCTATCATCGTTTTAAGAAGCCTTTTACCTTGTTTACTTCTCATCATCTTTCTGAGCATAATATACTGCTTTATCATTTCTTTTATAGTCTGTTCATTAACTCCGGAGCCTCTGCTTATTCTTTTTAATCTACTACCCTTAACTATCAGCGGGTCTATTTTTTCTTCATCAGTCATTGAGTTAACAATAACTTGCCATTTTTCTATTTTTTCCTCAACTTTATCAGCAATATCAGCTGGTATTTTCATAGAAAGTCCTGGTATTAAGTCTAAGAGCTTTGAAAGACTTCCTAGCTTCCTAATTTCCTGAAGTTGCTCAATCATATCAACTAATGTGAACTTACCCTTTGCTATTGCCTCCAACTTCTTTTTCTTCGCTGCGCTAATTTCTAGCATTTCAACTCGTTTTAGCAATTCCCCTAAATCGCCTAAGCCTAGAAGTCTACTTACAAATCCCTTAGGATTATATTCCTCCAAATCTTCAATTTTTTCTCCTGTCCCTAAGAAGTATACTTTAGCACCTGTTGCAACGGCGGCCGACAATGCTCCCCCTCCCTTCGCGGTGCCATCCATCTTTGTGATTATAATTCCTCCTATCTTAACGGTCTCATTAAATGCCTTAGCTTGATTATATGCTTGCTGCCCAATACTAGCGTCTATTACTAGGAATGTAAAATCTGGTTTAATGAGTTCAGAAATTTTTTGCAGTTCCTCCATTAGTGACTTTTCGTCTTTATGTCTACCGGCAGTATCAATAATTACAAGTTCATAACCATTGCTCTGAAAGTATTTTAAACCTTTTGATGCTAGTTCTATCGGATTGTTGGTATCTATGTCAAAGAAGTCAACATTTATTTTTTCGGCTAGTTGTTGTAGCTGTATTCTTGCTGCTGGTCTATATGTATCGATACTTAGTAAACCTACTCGAAAACCTTTTCTACGATAGTACATAGCTAATTTAGCTGCAGTTGTGGTTTTCCCGGAACCTTCTATTCCTACGAGCAAAACCTTATTTAATCTTCCTTTTTCAGGAATATACTCGTTTTTTTCGCCACCTAATATACTAGTTAATTCTTCATATACTGTCTTTATTATAAAGTCGCGGAGAGGAATTCCACTTGGTGGTTTAGATTTGAGTATTTTCTCTTCGATCTTTCTACTAAATTCTAAAACAATTTTTACATTAACATCTGATAATATTAGTCCCTTTTGCATCTCCTTTATAAACTCCTTTACCGCTTTTTCGTCTATAACTGTTTTTCCCAAGATTTTGTTAACAGCGTTTCTAAGTCTTTCCTTTAATTCATTTAGCATTTCTCAACTCCTCAATCTATTAATTTTAGTTGTTGTCAAAATTATATTTGGTGTTATTAATTGCAGAACGTATTCTGGCTCGTAGAAAAGGAGGATCTTGAAAAGGAAAAAATGTTAAAACCGCTATTAGTAGCTACACCTGATACAGGGTTAATTTCAATTATTGCGGCAGCGCATCTAGTACAGTCCTTAAATGCTAGGTTAATAGGATATGTCGATGCAGATTGGATACCGCCTATCTCCATAATTTCTAATGGTGATCCGATGTTGCCTATCAGAATATATGCTACAAATCACGTTGATATATTGTTGTCCGAAACCCCTTTGTTGCCGGCTCATTGGAGAAAATTTGCTGAGATTACCCATTCAATTGCTTCTGATCTATCTAGCTCTCTCATTATTGGTGCAGTGGGCATACCAAATTTAAAAAGAGCAGATATAACAGACATCTCTAACCTAAGGATTTTCTATATAGGAAAATATTTAGAGTCTAAAAATATTAGAGATGTTGTGAGGAGTGTATATGAATCAGGTACAAAATTTACTGGTACTTTAGCTGGTCCATACTCAGCACTTGCAAATATTTTCATAAGAAATAATATGCCTTTCTTATATATCTTAGTAGATAGCTATCCAGACTACCCTGATCCGGAAGCTGCTGCTAAATTTATTCATGAGCTAAACAAGTTTATGGAAATTAATGTGGATACAAAGTCCCTAATTGAGAAAGGGTCTGAAATTAGATTAATGGCTCGGCAACTTGCATTACAAACAAGAAGACAGCAAATAGCTGCTGGACAGAAAACTGGTAGTCCACCGGTTGGTATGTATGTATAAAAATATTATATCATATGGTGAGATGCCATGAATGATTATTTTGATGATTTTATTCATGAAATAAGGCGGAGAATAAGAGAGATAGAAAATGAGTTGGAGCAGATGTTTTCTCTGACTACATATCCAAAGGATGATCTTGATGAAGAAGCTATAGAGCCGCTAGCGACGCTAAGTGAAACTCCCGATATGGTAGTTGTATCATTTGATATGCCATTTGTAGACCAAAACAGTATCGAAGCTAAATTACTTGATAACAGACATTTAATGGTTAAAGCTAGAATAAGAAAAACTATCCATTCTTCAAAAATTGATTTAACATATCCTGAAATGGAGTTTAAGAATTACAAGTGTATCTTGAAATTGCCATCTCGTGTTAAGAAAATTATGAGATTATCAGTTAGAAGAGATGTCCTAACTATATATTTAATGAAGGAGAGTATTTCGACAGATTGGTGATAATTTAAATGGTTACTTCACTAGTTATAGGGAGATTTCAGCCATTCCATAAAGGCCACGTACATGTAATCAAGTATGTCTATAAGAGAAGCGATAGGATTATAATAGGTATAGGGAGCGCTCTCGAATCACATACAGCTAGGAATCCATTTACCGCTGGTGAGAGACTGGAAATGATTCTTTTGGGGTTAGAAGAGCAGGGACTAAATCTTGGGAAGTTTCTCATCATTCCCATTCCAGATGCACCTTTCCATAGGCAGTGGATATCCATAGTAGAAACTTTAACTCCGCCATTCGATGTGGTATACTCAAATGAACCGCTGACTCGTACATTATTCCTAGAAGCGGGTTATAGAGTCGAGAGTATTCCATTTATTAATCGTAGAGTTTATTCTGGTGAGGAGTTTAGAAGAAGAGTTTTAGAAGGCGGTGACTGGAAAGAGATTGTTACTCCTAAAATAGCCAATTTTTTGCTTAAGCATGGTCTAATTATGAGGATTAAGAATTTATCTTTATCCGATAAAGTGAGGTGAAAGTATCGTGTATTATCTAGAATATGATCCACTATTGATGTTACCAGGGCCCACAAATGTATCTAAAGAGGTATATCTAGCTATGATAAGACCTATTATAAATCATAGAGGTAAACACTTTCGAGAACTGTATGTATCACTCATAGAAAAATTGAAAAAAGTCCTAAATACTAAAAATATGGTTATCCCGTTAACTGCTTCTGGGACAGGAGCGATTGAAGCAGTTATAAGTACTTTCTTTAAGAAAGGGGACAGAATTCTCATTTTGAACCATGGAATTTTTGGTGAACGGGCTGGTCAGATTGCGCAAAGAAAAGAGATAATCGTGGATTATCTGAATGCAAAGATGGGTGATGCTGTATCTCCTGAGATCTTAGAGAACCATCTTGATTCAAATCCCGGTAAATATAAAGCTGTTTATATTGTCTATAATGAGACATCTACCGGTGTAACTGCAAGACCACTTGAATCTTATCTAAAAATTGCTAAAAACCACGATTTAATAACGATTGTTGACGCTATATCTATAGTTGGTGGGGATTTTTTATATGTAGACAAGTGGAAAATCGACGTGTGTATAGGTGGATCTCAAAAGGCATTAGCAGCGCCGCCTGTAATCTCTTTTGTTAGTGTAAGTGATGAGGTGCTAGAGAGGACTAGAGATGTGAATCCGTCTTCACTGTATTTTGATTTAAGGAACTATATAAGGTGGTATGAGGAAAGGAGAGAGCCTCCGGCAACTCCTGCGATTCCATTATTTTATGCGCTAGATAAAGCGTTGGATAGAGTCCTTAGTGAAGGATTAGCTAATAGAATCCAGAGGCATGTTGCAGCTGCTAAATCGTTTTATATGGCACTTGAGGATTGTGGTTTAAAAATTTTGCCTAAGCGTCAATATCGTTCTAATACAGTTATTGCTGTAAAAACTCCAAGTAATATAAAACCAAGTGAAATTATTAGGATGCTTGCTGATTATTATAATATACATATAGCTGGTGGTCTGGGCGGCCTTAAAGGGAAGATTTTTAGAATAGGATCGATGGGTGATATAAACTTACAGTTTATAATTAGAACATTATATGCTATCTTTGACATACTAAAACGGTTAGGTCTAGACATAAAAACTTATGAAGCAGTAGCAAAAGCTACTGAAATCTATAATGAGGTGATTGGAAATGGTGATAAAGGAAGGTGACATAGTATTTATAGATTATGTGGGATATATAGCAGATAGTAATGAAGTATTTGACACAACTATCGAGGAGGAGGCAAAGAAAGCAGGTATTTATAAAGCTGATTATACTTATGAGCCTGTTATCGTAGCTGTTGGAAAAGGGTGGGTAATTAAAGGATTAGAAGAGTCTCTTGTCGGGAAAAAAGAGGGTGACGAATATACAGTTGAGATACCAGCTGAAAAAGGATATGGTGAGCGTGATCCTAAGAAAATTAAAGTTTTTACAGAGAAGCGGCTGAGAGAGCTTGGCGTTAAAGGAAGAATTGCTCCTGGTGAAGTGATATTAGTTAATAATGTTCCTGCTGTTGTACGGGTAGTGAGTGGAGGTAGAGTACTGGTAGATTTCAATCCGCCGTTAGCTGGAAAAACGTTAAGATATAAAGTAACTGTGAAAAAGATATGTAAGTCTCTGAGAGAGAAAATCAAGGCAATAATACAGAGAAGAAGTAAAGAGATTCTTAGTAATGCAAAAATTAAAATTAGTGAAAAAATGGGGATTGTTGAAGTTTCACTAGGAGATTATACGCTAAAGAATCCTACATTAAGTATAACTAAGAAGGATATTGCCGAGGATATATTATCAGTAATTGATAAGATTAATAAGGTTAAGTTTATAGAAGAAGTGGCTAGGGAGGAACCACAGAAACAAGTACAAGGCGCCGGCCAAGAGGACACTTAATTTTATTATGAATATCAAGTATTCTTAACTGCTCCCCCTCATAAATGCTATACGGGAAGCAGTATTTTCTATTATTACAGTCTATTATTGAACAGGTAACTTTATGGTACCTTATAATTATATTTCTAATAGCTGTGTTACAGGGTATAGATATAATTATTGGCTTCAGAGATACAGAAACTGGTATTAAATCTTCACCTGTCAGTAAGCATTTTCCAACAGGAATTTTTCTAACTACTCCTTTAACGACATAGATCTTATTGGGAATTAATTTTGACATACATACGTCATAGAATTTACATGTTATGCAAGCACTATTACTAGATACTCTAAATGAGTATCCTTCTTTTGCGATTCTCTTTGGGAGAAGCGTTATAATTTGCTTAAGAGTATCAGTATTATTTTCCTGATTTTCTATTTTCATAGTTGCTAAAAATCAAATAATACCTACTTCTTTTATTACTTTTTTAGCAAATCTCTCATCCATCTTTACTTCATTGAGAATTGTATATCTGTCTGGGCGAACAGCCGTAGCGTTAACCAACGCCTTAACAATGTTTTTCCCACTAATCCCTAACTCTTCAGCATTTGTAGGAGCACCTGCATTCTTGAGTGCTCTAACTATTTTTTCATAGCTAATTTTGTGTAGATACGCCATTATAATCGTTCCTACGCCACACTGCTCGCCATGTAATGCATGTTCATTTGAGTATATATCTAGTGCATGACTAAATAAATGTTCAGAGCCACTACAAGGTCTACTACTTCCCGCTATTCCCGCGGCTACACCAGAGCTTATCAACGCTTCTACCAATACTCTTATACTGTCTTTATCATATCTACCAATACCTGTAGAATGCTTAATTACCATTTTAGCACTAAGTAATGCAAGATTAGCAGCGTAATCGCCATAATACTCATTTCTCCTTATTTTAGCCAGATACCAGTCCTTTACAGCAGTAATTTTTGCTATTATATCCCCTACTCCACTTGCTATAAGCCTTTTAGGAGCTGATGCTACAACTTCGATATCAACGATTATCCCTACCGGAGGTTTTGTTAGATATGAATAAGCTTGCTTAGAGTCTCTGATTGAAACAAATTGTGAAGCTATTCCGTCATGAGAAGGTGCCGTCGGTATACTAATAAACTTACTTCCTAACTTATATGATATCATCTTAGCAACGTCTATTGACTTACCACCACCCATCCCTATTATGTACTCAACTTTTCTGTGTCGCTTTAATATCGAATTATAAATTTCATTAATTGTATCCCAACTTGCTTCATAAACAAAATATTTCGGAATTTTGTCTATTTTGTCAATTCCATTAGAAATTTCATCATAATATTTTTTAAATACATGTGGACCAGTGATCAATACGATATTTTTGCTGCTACTAAGAGGTTGATATATCTCTGAAAGTTTTCTTAAGATGTTATTTCCAACTATTACGGTTTTTGGGAGTTCCATCTTATGTATGTTCATGCTACTTTTCCTCTTAATTAAAATAATTACCTTGGTCAAAATAAATAAGAAATAACAAATTCTATAATGCCATTAAAGCAACTTATCAAGAATTTTTGGATATTCTATACTAATTTAAAACTTTGAATTAAGAATATCCTTTTTATTTATGGGGAAATATTTATTTACCTGAGCCTTATGTATTATAGGTGAATATTTTTAAAATTTAATGGAGGAATTTGGAGTTATGGTTCTCAATCCAGATAAAATAAGAGATATCTTAAAAACTGGTACAACAACTGTTGCTATTAAATGTAGAGATGGAATAGTATTAGGCGCAGATACTAGAGTAACTACAGGTTACTTTATTGCACATAAGCATGGAAAGAAGATTCATATGATTACACCATATATAGCAGTAACTATTGCTGGTGTTGTAGCCGATGCACAAGCAATAATTAACCTTATGAAATATAATGTTAACCTATACGAGGTAAGGTTAAATAAGAAAATGACCGCGAAATCTGCTGCTAGACTTTTATCCCTTATATTATTTAACAATAGGTTATTCCCTTATATTACTGAGCTAATAATAGCTGGCAAAGATATGGATGGTTTCAGCATATACAAATTAGATCCGTTTGGATCTTTAATTAAGGACGATATAGTAGCTACGGGATCTGGATCTACAGTGGCTATAGGTGTTTTAGAGTCTGAGTATAAAAGTGATATAACTATAGAGGAAGGTGTTAAATTGGTAGTGAAGGCGTTATTAGCAGCTATCAGAAGAGACACTGCTAGCGGAGATGATATAGACGTAGCTATTATAAATGATGCTGGTTTTAGAGAATTGTCAAGAGAAGAGAAAAAGGAGGTTATAAGTAAAATCGGTGCTAGTAAATGAACATTAGCTACCCAAGTAGCTCGAGAAACACGCATAAAAAAAGGCAGAGTGCAGTACGTGATATTCTTATAACGGTAAAAGAGGATATTGAACAATTTCTACCTCGTGAAGCACGTGTTACGAGAGTACGTTTCGAGGGTCCTTATATTGCAATTTACACCGATAAGCCAGAGCTTTTAATACGTAATTCTGCGATATTATCACATATAGCATCGAGGATTAAAAAGAGAGTAGTGTTAAGAATTGAAGACTCAGAAAGAGAAAAAGTATCAATTGAAGAAGCAGAAAAGATTATTAGAAAGTTATTAGCTAGTGAAAAAGTAACTGACATAGAGATATTTTTTGATGAAACTATTGGTGAGGTATTAATATTTGTAGGAAAGTATATACCAGGTAGTGTATTAGATAAATTGGTCACTGAGATTGTCACGCTGGCTAAAAGAATACCAAAATTTAGGTTCTATAAGGGTGAAATTCCATCGACACTAAGAAAAATATATGACTTAATACTACCACCTATTAAAGCGTCACCTAGCCGTAAAGCTGAGCGACTTAATTATCTAAGCAGACTAAGCGATAGGATTTTCAGAGAACCACAAGTAAATCCAAGCAAATATATAAGAATCAGTATGCTTGGAGGAGCTATGGAGGTAGGAAGATCAGCAATTTTAGTATCGACTGCGGAAAGTAATATTCTCATAGACTTTGGGATGAAAACTGGAGTTTCAGGGGAGGAAATGTATCCGCGGATTGATCTATTCAATATTAATCTCGACGATATAGATGCTGTAATATTAACACACGCGCATCTAGATCACTCTGGATTAATTCCATTCTTATATAAGCATGGATATAGAGGTCCAGTATATATGACTGAACCTACATTGCCACTTACTGTTTTGCTACTAGAAGATCTAATTAATGTAAGTGAAAGAAGTGGTGTTAGATACTTACCGTTCAGATATGAGGATATTAAGACGATGATTAAACATACAATAACCCTAAGGTATAAGCAAGTTACTGACATCTCTCCAGATATTAAGCTTACGTTCTTTAATGCAGGTCATATACTCGGTTCAGCATTAGTGCATCTACATATTACAGAAGGAGTGCTGAACATGGTATTTACAGGTGATTTTAAGTATGCACCTACAAAATTATTGGATCCGGCGCATTCAAGTTTTACCAGAGCTGAAATTTTAATAATGGAAAGTACATATGGTGGTAGAGAGGACATAACAAATCGTATTGAGAGTGAAGAGGAATTAAAGAGAATTATAAATGAAACTGTTAAAGATAGTGGGAAGATTTTAATTCCCGTCCCCGCCGTCGGCCGAGCTCAGGAGATGATTCTTGTTCTTAAGGATCTACTCGAAAGAAAGGAGATTCCTGATATACCAATATTTATTGATGGGATGATTGAGGAAAGTAATCTTATACACTCAATGTATATTGATTATCTTTCAAGTAAGCTAAGAAGAGTTTTTATGGAAGAGGATCAAAATCCCTTTTATCATGAGAATATAGTGCCTATAAAAAGCTCTAAGGATAGAGATGAAGCGCTTTTCGGCGGTCCAGCTATCATACTATCCACATCTGGTATGATGCAGGGTGGACCCGTTCTAGAATACTTTAAGGTACTTGCAAATGATCCTAAAAATAGGCTTGTATTTGTCACTTATCAGGTAGCTGGAACGCTTGGTAGGCGAATTGTTGATGGTGCAAGATCTGTAACTATTCATGAAAACGGTAAACTAGTTCCGATAAGGATAGAAATGCAGATACATAGACTTGAAGGTTTTACGGGACATAGCGATAGAAAACAGTTAGTCTCATATGCAAAGAGATTATCAAAACTCACAAAATCCATATATTTGGTACATGGTGAGCCAGAAAAGATACTTGATTTGGCCTCTACTTTAAAAAAGGTTATCAAAGCAGATATAGAGACCCCACATCTCTATTCAACAGTATATCTAAAGTAAGTAACATATTTCAGATTAACTTTAGATTGATGCTGCATTCTCCATCGTTACCATTATTACGAGTAGTTCAAGAGGGACAATGATATCTTAAGTATAATATCACTATTAAGTAAAAAATATTAAAGGCTTTTTTACCAAAATACTAATAATATGGAATAGAGATATGGTAGATGCGGCCGTAGTCTAGCCTGGTAGGACGCCGACTTTAGGGGGCGTAAGCCTGCCACGCCGGCGGTCCCGGGTTCAAATCCCGGCGGCCGCACCAGTCCTTTTTTGCTCATAATTAATTAAAAAGCTAAAGTTTAATGTACTTGTATGCTTCAAAGTCCCTATCGAATGAATAATGAATTTTTTGGAAGCTACCACGGAATTCCGCCACTTCTTTCCTTACCTTTATAGGGTCTTCTCTATCTATAATGACTCTCCTAAAGAATTTTGCTATTTCACGCATTTCGTCAGGTCCCATACCTAACCTAACCACCTCCTGAACACCTAATCGAATTCCACCTGGATTATCATAGTGTCTTCCCTTTTGAGGATCATCCGGAAGTAGATTTCTATTTACAATTATTCCTGATTTTTCAAGTAGTCTCTCTATGTCCCCTCCTAAGCCATACTTAGTAACATCAATTAATACCTGGTGTGATTCTGTGAAATCATTCTTCTCACCCATTACCCTAAATCCTTCATTATACAGAGCCTCTGCCAAAGCCTTAGCAGATTTAATTACATTTTTAGCATATTCCTTTCCGTATTTTAGCATTTCAAGTGTCGCGATGGCCAATCCAGCAAGTGTAGCAAGGTGATGATTGCTAGTTACACCTGGAAATACCGCTTTCTTCAATCTCTCTGCATATTTGTTGAAGGATAAAATAGCTCCGCGCTGAGGGCCAAAAAATGTTTTGTGAGTAGACATCGAAACTACGTCAACTCCTTCCCTCAGGGGATCTTGAAAATAGCCACCTGCTATTAATCCGGCTACATGCGCTGCATCATATGCTATATATATTCCATATGACTTTAAAAAATCTCTCATCTCCTTAATCGGATGTGGAAATAGGAATACACTTCCACCAAACATTGCTAATTTCGGCCTTCTTCCCTCCCTAGCTAGCCTTTCTATTTTCTTTATACTCTTATCTACATCAATATTAAATTCTTCAATGTCAAATTCAAAATATTCGATTCTTAATCCATGAACTAAACCAGCTGCTCCTCCAAATTCTTTTTTCCCCATCGATATATGTCCACCCTTAGCAACACTCAAAGCCATCATAATATCTCTTGGATTTGTAAACGCTGAGTATACTGCCAAGTTGGCTGTAGTCCCACTTATTGGTCTTACATCTACAAATTCCGCTCTATATAACTTCTTCATCAAATCTATAGTAAGTAATTCGACTTTGTCGATGTATTCACACCCAGCGTATATTCTCTCTCCAGGCCACCCCTCTGCATATCTATGACCAAAATCTGATATTAATGCTTCCTTAACAGATTTACTAACAATATTCTCACTAGCTATAAGGGGTATTATTTCTGAGAACATCTCATGATGTTTCTTAAGATAATCAAAAATCTGGTTATAAACTGATATGAATTCATCATTTTTCAATATTGACCCCTCCTCCAATACACTGTAATATATCTTCCAAATTTTTAGGAGGAATATTAACTTTCCTCTTTTGTAATTAATTCCCTATATTCATTAGGCTTAAGTAATTCTGTAGATTCTTCTTCCCAGTTTTTAGGCTTAATTTTAACAATCCATCCATCTTCATATGGGGATTTATTCAAAAGACCTGGATCCTCCAGTAATCTGTCGTTTATATCAAGTATAATACCGGAAATTGGAGAATATACTTCTGCTACGGATTTTACAGATTCTATCTCGGCGATCACTTGTCCCTTTTTTACTTCCCTATTAATCTCTGGTAGGTCTATGAAAACAATTTCGTGAAGTAGTGTTTGTGCATAATCTGTAATGCCTACCAACGCGTAGTCATCGTATAACTTAACCCACTCATGCGTTTCTGTATATAATCTATCATCTAGGATTTTATAACTTGATGTCATTAAAATGATAAATATTTATTTAACAATAAATCCTTTTAATAAGGTCTCAAATATTATGCAAGCCGTATTCCTATCTATTTTTCATTTTTTGGTACTATCTTTATAACTATTTTTTGTAAATCTCTATTTAAGTCTTTTTTACATCGTGGACACTTTGCTGGTAGCGGGTTAATTAAATTATCAATAGACTTAATTGAGTGTGAGTAATAAAATGTATAGTTACAACTTGAACATCTGATTATGAGCCCCATAACTCTCAAAAATAAAATGATTCTTGAGATATAAAGTTAAGTACATTAGCATTACTTATATCTTTTGAAATTGAGAGTAACAGTTATATATATGAGACATTATCTATAGATATTACTGTTGATTTTAGTACTAATTAATAAGGGATGGGAAGAATGGTTATTTATAAGACGTTAGAAGATGTTATAAGTAAATTATATTCAGTAGTTAATCGTATATGCTCTCCTCTAGTAAAAAGGAGACGTCTAGAACTTAAAGCTGTGATAATTTTTTCCGTAGTTTCACTATTAATTTTTATACTTAGTGGAGGTATAGCGTTAGTTACAAATCCAGATTTAAAAGTTATAATAACACCTCGTATATCTGGAGGAGAAAGTCCATTAGAGTTTACCATATTTTTTATCTTGAATTATATTTTATTCCTAAGTTTTTACATGATTATAAAAGGTGTAAAAAAGGGTAAAGTTGATAATGCATTAGTAGCTGGAGGTTTAGCCCTTCTTTTCATAGTTGTTGTGATAAACTGGTGGCTACTTTTAATGAAGCTATAATCTCTACAAGTTGACTATATCCATTACATATTCTACGAGATACTTTTTTTTCCATTTTTAAAGAGTTTAAGCCTAACTTCGCTATTAGTAGCATATATATGTACAAATAGATCTACATCATGTGCAAAATACTTAAAGAAAGTTAGTCTCTTAATATTCGAAAATGTGGTATTAACGATGAGCCAAACTTTAACTTTACCTCTATTCTTAGTCAAAAAGTGTTTTAATGCGTAAAAGCAGTATATAGCATCGAAATCTTTGGACGCAGAAATCGCACCTTGGACATAGAATGGGTCAATTATAAAAATACACTTCTTATTTATTTTTAAGCATGATAAGTATATAAGAAGCTTAGTTAAATGCTCTAAGTCAAGGTGATAAATATATAAGTTGCGTAATAATTTATTGTCAATTCCAATCAAGTCAGCTGGAGATATACCATATGATATATCGAAAATATGTATATCAAATGTTTTTAAAAGTCTGCATAACATATTTCCTATTATTTCTCTTCTTTCCCTCGAGGGTTTTCCATAAAGTACAACTAAATTTTGTCTTTTTAATTTACCTAAAAGTTCTTGAATGCTACTTATCATCAATTAAAAACCCGAATTCTACAATATATAACTAATTTATTTATTGTCTTGATTTTTAGAGAAATTTTAGAAGAATTATGATGAGTTGGAAGAAATTAACCATAGAATTTGACCATACTAAGTGTCTCTTAGTTTATGGTCCAGCAAGGCTAAGAGTAATCTCAGGCGATGCTTATGTTTTTGCTTACCATCTACTACCTGGAAAAAGCATATTCGTAAAGCGGTATAAATGTATGCCTGTTGAAACAGACGATCATGTTAAACTAGAGTTAATGTATGGTGGAGAAGACTGTAAGTTAGTTAGTATGAAGGAGAATGTGGGTACCAAAAGTTGGGAGAAAGTTGTTTCAGATTATATGGATAGTTGTGGTGACGCTATCGTGGTGGGGTCTGTTGATAGCGGAAAAACAAGTTTCACTACTTTCTTGGTTAATAAATTACTTAGAAAAAATATTGTTAATAGTGTCGGAGTTATCGATGCAGACCCTGGGCAAGGTGATATAGGTGTTCCCGGATTTATAGGACTGGTTCTTACAGAAAAACCAATTTTTGACTTAGAAGAGGTAAAACCATATGCTTTACAATTTTTTGGTTCTCTCTCTCCACATCCTTATGAGGTTGTTTTAGAGAAATGTATTTCTAAATTAATTGAAAAAGCGAGGAAAAGCTGTGATGTTGTGATAATTAATTTCCATGGATGGACATCTAGTGAAAAAGCATTTGAACATGTTAAGCGTGTAATTTTGCAGAACGGGATTCAGAATGTCTTTGCAATTGATGTTAAGGATTTAGCAAGTTTTCTTAAGTCAAACATAGAGAGTATTAGGATTTACTATTTAGAGAAGCCACAAACATATCAAAGGAGTAGAAAAATTAGAAAAGAAATTAGGCAACGTAAATACAAAAGGTGGATAAATGATTGCGATGGTCTTAAGCTTATAAGAGTTCCAATCAACCTTGTTGAATTGTATAGTCAAAGGGTAAGAGGGGATATCGTGTGGATTAGTGAGGATGTATCTTTATATTTACCACAAATTATAGGAGATTTTTATGAAGAGAATCTGGACATACAAAAAGTTAATTGGATCTGGAAGCTTCATGGTGAGGGTAAATCTCCCTACGAAGAATACATTATTAAACTAACGAAGGAATATATTTTTAGACTTTACGCGACAAATACCAAACGTATATACATTTTAGGAAAGCGCTGTGGAATAATAGTTGGTTTATATCATAAAGGAAGTTGGTACATGGGGATATTAGAATCCTTTAACATTAAGGATAATGAGCTTTTTATTTATGTACCAAAATTCATGGATTTGAGAGATATAAAAAGTGTAAAGATCGGAAGAGTGTTGCTAAATTGCAATGGTGACGAACTAGGGGTATTACCAGCAATAAAGTTAAAGTAGTCATCTCTCAAGTTTTTATTTCAATATTCAATTATCTACCAAAAAATCATTGTAGTGTATTATCTTTAGCTTCTTTCTTATCCATTTTGGCATAAGACTTAAACAATAGCGTGTGGAAAATCTATCATCTATAAGGTAAATATGGTACTCACCGCTCTTACGTAAAATACGTCCGAGAGATTGAACAGCAGTGACTATACTATCAATAAGCATAACCCATCTAAATTTAGACCCGTATACTAACATATATCTGACCCGGTTTTCTTTCGCAGCATACGGATATGAGAGGCCAACAATAGCTATAACATTAGCGTCAAAATCGATTCCTTCCCGCCATTTTCCCCTCTGAGAAAAAAAGTAAACCTTCTTTTCTCTTTTAATATATATATTCTCTGTTTCCTCCATATTAACTATGTTATTATCCCATTTTGAGCAAACTCTAATTCCCTCTATTATGCTTTTTGAGGCAGCAAATGCGATTACCGGACCTTCATGTTTAAGCAATATTCTTCTGAGTATTCTATAATACGTTTCAAACAGTGTCATTGAACGCTCTCTATATCTTGTACTGACTCCCTTGATTAATATAATATTAAGTTTAATATCACTAGGTAAGGTGGTGTACGAAATATAGAAAGCATCGCTTCTATTTGATACTTCCTTTTCCAGTAATAATAATAGCGGTTGTAATGTGGCAGAAATAAAAAGTACTTTGTAAAACTTGCTTACTTTTTCCCAGATATATTTTGATATATCCTTTATATGTATTATAATGTTATTGTCGTATGCATATATATCATATGTAAGAGGATCTGAAAGTAAAGCCTCAAATGCAAGAAGTAAGCTATATATCAAGCCTATTTCTTCTTTATGTATCCCCTTCATTTTTCTATATCGTTGAATGATAAGATGATGAAGTGAGAGGCATATATCTTGAATGTCGTTTAAGTATCTTGAAATATATTCTAAAACCGTAACCCCCTTACTCTGCATATATATAAGATTGGTTAATAAATTTAGTGCCTTTTCTATTATCTTATGTGTTCCCTCTTTATTTACTGATAGCTTTTTCCAAGTAAGGTCTGTATTTATTCTTATTGTATTTGTATCATAGGTGTACATAGGAATGTTATGTGCTTCATCAATAATTAAGATAGTATTTCGAGGATCAATGTTAAGAATATCATATGTATTATAGCTATATCCGCTTAATACATAAAAGTAATTAGCAACTATGAATGAAGATTCCTTTGTTATTTCTTTTATTACGTAGTATGGGCAGTAGTAATTACTAATTAATATATCAATTATCTCATTAAATGATTTATTTTTGTTCCTATTGAAAAGTGTTAGTGCTTGTCCAAAGTTAGAAATTAAGTTATTATAATAGATGCACTCAAATCTAGTACCCAGATATGTACAAGGCACTAAGCATAAATTGCTTCCAAAGTACTCAGGACATATCGAATGTCTCCCCCTTAGATTAATGACTTTTATTTTATGTTTTGCTTTTCTAAGGAATATTTCTTCCTTCACTATGTTAACTACTTTTTCTGATAACGAATGGCTTCTACATAGGTATAGGATCTTATATCCCATATCTAAGTACTTTATTGTGGCAGCTATCGATGATGTGGTTTTTCCAGTCCCTGTTGGTGCTTCAATAAAAATGTACCTATAATTATCTACTGCATTTACTATTTTATCAAAGAGTTTATGCTGTATGTCTGTGAGCTTATACTTATTGCCATCTTGATACATTATTCCATAGGAAAAAAGAGGGGGAATTTTTATGTTAACCCACAATATACACTAACAGAACTCTCTAAGCGGTTTTCTCAATCCCCTTAAATCCCACTATAGTTTTTAGTTTAAAACTAATATTTTATTTGGAATGTGAATTAATGGTATTTTTGTGTTTATAGTTATTGAGGGCATAGATGGAAGTGGAAAGACTACAGTATCGCGATTGCTTGCTAGTTATCTTAGGCGGAGGAATTACAGTGTATTCCTGACTTTCGAGCCTACAGATGGTCCTATAGGTAAGGTTATACGTAACTACTTATCTTCTGCTAAGGAAAGAGACTTAGTATATGAGGCTCTTTTGTTTGCGGCAGATCGAAGATGGCATGTCGTTAATGTAATTTCACCAGCATTAAAAAAGTATGATTTTGTAATCTCAGATAGATATGTTTATTCCTCTTATGCATATCAGCAGAGTGAGGATACGCCGCTTGATTGGTTAGTAGAGATTAATAGAGGAATTATCGTCCCTAATGTAGCAGTATTTCTTGACGTAATGCCAGAGGAGTGTATTAGGAGGTTGAAAAATAAAAGTGCATCCTTGACATTATTAGAAAATATAGATACCTTAAGGAGAACATATGAGAACTACATGTATATCGTAGAAAGGTTTAACATGATTAAAGTAAATGCAAATAAGCCACCTAATAATGTGCTTAGCGACATACTAAAGATTTTAAATATCAAGGGGTGATTATCTCCTTTACGAAGATAATGTATGTGGATCATCCGTTAATTAAGGAGAACTCTATTTTCTATCGTGATTATCAAGTTAAGATAGTCGAGAAGTTAAAAAGTGGAGAAAATTACCTTATAGTTTTACCTACAGGGACTGGAAAAACCACTATTATCTTATTGTATGTTGCCGATTTACTATTAAATAAGCCAGAAGCAAGGATATTATTTATCGCCCCAACGAAACCTTTGGTAAAGCAGCATTATGAGTACTTCTTAGAAAATCTTCAAATTGAGAGATATAAAGTAACTTTTTTCACGGGTGAAATGGCACCAGGGTCTAGAAAATTGTATTGGAATAGAAACATAATTTTTTCAACACCTCAAGTTGTAGTCAATGATATATTAAGAGAGTATCTCGATCCACGTAATATAGATGTATTGGTTGTTGATGAGGCTCATCATGCTGTGGGAAATCATCCATATGTACAATTATGTTCATTCTTCACGAATTCAACACAAATCATAGGACTAACAGCATCTCCGGGGGATGTTGAGAAAACAAAAGAGATCATGAAAAATCTTCGTATAGTAAGGTGTATTATTCTTACAAGAGGTGATCAAGAGCTAAGAAAATATTTACCGAGTTTAAATTTCAAGGTGGTAAAAACAGATGTAGATGATATTTTCCTCCACATAATTTCTCTAGTTAGAGATGCAATAAGAGTTAGGATAAATAATTTTAATAAGAGGATTGAAGAGATCTTTTCCAACCAGTCCTCTGGAAAATCTATTTTAAGTAAGCTTTCTTTATCTGATATCACCTTTTCAAAGCTGATTGAGTTACGAGAGAAAATTTTGAATGCTTTTACAGAAGGCTTAATTCCAAGCAATGTGAAGAAAGAACTTCTCTTAATAATATATCAGCTTACATTACTTGATAGACTTTTGAAGTACATTGAGTCATATGATTGGAGCCCTTTCATAAGGTATTATGAGGAAATTATGCAGAGAGTTATATATAAGAGGAGAAGAGCCGAGAAAGAAATAGTCATGGATAGGTACTTATATGAAGCATATGTCCTTGCTAAAAAGAAAGAGGAAATCGGAGATCTCTATCCTAAAGTGAAAACGCTTGTCGAAATTGTAGATAGAGCTGAAGGCAAGGTAATCATATTTGTTAGTCTTAGATCAGTAGCTAAGCTCATATATGAGCACTTATTGAATAAGGGTATCTCTGCTAGGCTTCTTGTCGGACAGCAGGATAGAGAAATGACTCAACAAAAACAATTATCAGTGTTAGACGACTTTAAGAAAAAGGATATTAAAGTATTAGTTACTACACAAGTTGGTGAGGAGGGTCTTGATATAAGTGAGTGTAATACTGTAATATTTTATGATAATCCCGTTAGTGCGATTAGAAGAATTCAGAGAATTGGCCGTACAGGTAGAACAATTCCAGGAAACGTGTATTTTCTTGTTAATCCAAAGACTAGAGATGAAGGATACTTATGGGCCGGTCTTAAAAAGGAAAGAATAGTTATAAATGAAATGAAAAAGTTATCCTCACTTTCTGAATTTGACCTTTCACTTGAGAGTTTTTTATCACATAAGGATTTAGTTGAGAAGAATGTTCGTGATTCCAAGACAGGAGTAATGCCTACAGTGATTGTTGATTTTCGGGAATCATCCTCACCGGTTGTTAGGGAATTACGGTCTTTAGGAGTAAATCTGCAATTAAAAGATTTAGAAATTGGAGATTATATCGTTGGCAAATTTGTTATAGAAAGGAAAACTTTCGAAGATTTAGCGTCATCACTGCTAGATGGTAGACTATTCGAGCAGCTAAAGGAAGTCGTATCCTCAGGTTTAAATTCCATATTAGTGTTAGAAGGTGATGAACGCAGTTTTACTAGAAGACTTAGCAAGGAAGTTTTAGACGGTACTTTAATTTCTGTAGTGGCGGATTTTAGAATTCCTATCCTGATATCTGACTCGCCTAGATCTACAGCAAGATATATTTATAGACTTGCTGTGAGAGAATACAAGAAAGGAACAAAAACCGTTCCACTAAGACACGAAAGAAAACCCTCCTCTATAAGTGAGATACAGAAGTACATCGTAGCCGGTCTTCCGGACATAGACGCTACCCTCGCTGATCGGTTATTGAGGAGGTTTAAAACTGTTGAAAAAGTATTTACAGCGGCTTTAGATGAATTAGCTTCAGTAAAGGGAATTGGTCCTAAGATTGCAGAAAAGATTAGGAAAATACTAACGACAGAGTATAAACCTGAAATTAACGACTGAGTTCTTTAATTGCTTTCAAGATATTTAGGTACGCAGTTAAAAGTTCTAAATTCTCCTTATTTAGATACCATTTTTCATTTACAAAAATCTTTTGTATTGCGTCTATAATGTTCATTTTAAGTTGATTAAGAACGTTCTGCACTACAATCTCTCTATATTCGTCTTCGCTTCTGACTACTTTTACTTCTCTATTACATATAGCACAAAAATATCTTTCCTCTTTACTCACTAATGGGGCATTACATACTGGACAGTGTAGTGAAGATAACCTCCAACCTTTTCTGATAAATTCGGCAATTTTATTTACTGCATTTGTCATTTTATAGACAAAATTAGAATTCATCGGAGATAAAGATAAATATTCATAATATTGTAGTAAGCGATTTTTCTAAATTTCCCTAAAGATTGTGTTTCTTACTCTTAATCAAACTTAATATATTGGAAAAGTATATTAGAGATTAGGTAGGACGTAAATCTAAAATCTTAAGAAAATGTATATCTCTAAAAGTTAGGTTTTTAGAGGAGGTGATGTTTATTGCCGAGGAGAAAATTATCTAAAGAGGAAGTTGAAGAAAGAATAGAGAATGCTGCAAATATATTACGAGAGATTGCAAATTCTAGATTAATACCACGAAATATTAGGAGGACAGCAGAGGAGGCTATATCATTTCTATATGATGAAAAATACTCCCCTGCTGTAAGAGTTGCAAACGCCATAAGTACCTTGGAAAATGTCTTATATGATCCTAATATGCCGCCTTTTGCCCGAGTAAAAATATGGAACGCAGTAAGCTTGCTTGAGCCAATAAGAGATTAAAAAGAATAGCAATTAATTCTCCATAAAAATAAATTAAATTTATTTTTTTAAATACCCTTAATTCTCATTAGGATAGATAGTCAAGTTAAGTATCTAGGAATGCCCCCGTAGCCTAGCCAGGATAGGGCGCCGGCCTCCTACCGTAAAACGAGGGAGAGCCGGTGGTCGTGGGTTCAAATCCCACCGGGGGCGCTATTACTTCATGAACAGTTTCCTCTATATTTATGGTAGCTATTTTACGCTCAGTTTCTTCATAGTCTATTTTATCTTAGCTATTGATGTCATCGCTATAGCTAGAGCGCAAGGATAATTTAGATTTACTAAATCTCGATTAACGACCAATATATAACTTATATATTAGTGTAATAATTGAGAGAAAAATACTTTTATTCAGAGTATTGACTATTTCTTCCTAATTAAACTCTCCTTATTAGAGAATAAAATGTCGTAGTTCTCGGTTTTGGAGCCCCCGCCGGGATTTGAACCCGGGACCTCGGGCTTACGAGGCCCACGTTATAGGATTAGGGCGATCTCGCCCTAAATCTCTCTACCGCTGAGCTACGGGGGCATTAATCCAATCATATACTACTCTGAAAGTATTAAAAAGTATTTTATCCAGAGCATAGATGCTCTTTAATTCTTAATTCTATAACTTTATAGTGTGAATATGGAGCGAAAGATAATAAGTGAAATGAGTAAGTATCTACATCATAAAGATACGTATTTTGATGATGTGTTTTCATTTGGGAACATAGTTTTTTCAATTGATACATTTGTAGAGAGCACGGATAAACCGAAAAAGTTGAGCTATGAGGATGTTGGTTGGAAATCTGTAGTTGCTGCTATTAGTGACTTAGTATGTAAAGGAGTAAGACCAATAGGTATAAATTTTTCATTCGTATTTCCACGTGCTTTTTATAGGGATTATCATCTGAAGATCGCGAAAGGTATTAGAGAAGCTTGTGACCACTATGGTCTTATTATAGGTAAAGGGGATACAAATGAGGGAAGGGAGTTGACTATCACAATATGTGCATGGGGTGTTACGCTCTATGAAATTCCAAAGCGTGGTAACATTTTTGCGGGTGATAAAGTAATTGCCCTTGGAATATTTGGTTATCACGCTCTTGGGTATAAGGTACTGAATGATGAATTGAAAGTTGAAGATCAGAGTATTCTTGAGAAGTCTACACGATTGTATAGACGGCCAATAGTACCGATGAGAGATGCAATATTAATTATAAGTAAAGGATATGTGCGTGCTGCTATAGATTCTAGTGATGGATTAGCAATCAGTCTTTATGACTTAATATCTTATAGTGATGTTGATATTATCGTAGAAAATATACCTGCTGATGAAACGCTAGTTAGCGAATTAAGTAAATTGAAAGAAAATACTGAGGAGTATATCTTTTATGGGGGGGAGGAGTATATACCGATTTTCGCCATACGAGGAGATGCTTGGAATGACTTTATGAAATTTGCAGATAATTACAGTATAAATTATGTGTATATTGGAGATGTACGTGAAGGAAAGGGGTTAGTCAAATTCAAAAATGGAAGAGTGCTTGAGAAAAGAGGCTGGGATCCATTCGCACTGTAAAAAATTTTGGAATTATCACTTGTCTAAGAATTGGTATATTTCTTTCTTCATCTCTAATACCATTTCCTCTGCTCGTTTCCTACTTTTTGATTCTCCAAATATCCTAATGATAGGTTCTGTTCCACTTGGTCTAACGAGAACCCATTCATCATCCTTAAAAAATATTTTGACACCTTCTGTAGTGTCTATCTTAAATTTCGAGAACTTATTATAAAGATGTTTAATTAAAAGCTCTGCAGTACGTTTATCCTTGATCATAACTTTATCCTTTACTTGATGGTATTTAGGAAGCTCACCTAATAGCCGTGATAGTGGTTTATTATAGTGTTTTAGTATCCTAAGTATCAATACTAGAGTTATTCCCCCATCTCTACCATATACGTGTTTTCCATATATTCCACCGCCATTTTCTTCAAATCCCCATACACTATTATGATTAATCATTTCCTTAACAATATTCTTACCGCCAACTTTTGTCCTAATTACTTTTCCGCCGACATTTTCGATTACTATCTCCGTAGCTATTGTTGACGTAATTGGTGTTACAACATACTTTGTTTCACCAATTTCAACTAGATACTTACCTATTAGTATTCCAGTAGCATCACCCCACCATGCTATCCCCTTTTCATCTACGAAGATTGCTCTATCACCATCCCCATCAAATGCCACCCCAAAATCTAATTTCTTAGACTGAACAAGTTGCTGTAATTTTCCTAGATTATCAGGTCTGGGCTCTGGAGGTCTTAATTTAAATAGCGGGTCGAGAGTATCATTGATATAATAGCTATTTACCTCCAATCTCTCAAGAAGATATGGTATCGTAAAAATTGAGGCACAACCTGCTAAATCTACACCTACATTCCATTTACTACTATTAACATAATGTTCTAGTACTTTATCTACATAATACTTGCATACATGTTTATCAGGTAAATGTTGAATGGCACCCACGCTATCCCACTGGATATTTACTTTCTCTTCTAATGCTTTCTCAATTTTTTCCTCGGTGTCTGGATAGCTTTCCAAGCCACTACCTAGAAAAACCTTAAAGCCGTTATACTGCGGTGGGTTATGACTTGCAGTAACCATTATACCATAATCATATCTCTCAGTATATGTAACATATGTTTGTAATGCTGGTGTTGTAACTAATCCAGCCATATCTACAGTAATGTTACAAGAAGCTATGGCTGAGGCTAAACTATAGCTTAAAATCTTTGAAGATGTTCTGCAATCCCACCCAATAACTACTTTTTTGGGCAGTAACCTAGAAATTGCATATCCTAGTTTTATTGCAAATATTGCATCTAAATTTTCTCCAAATATTCCTCTTATTCCTGAGGTGCCAAATAATCGTCTCAAATTTTATGCCCCTCAAAAATCTTCAATGCTGAAATAAATTATTTTTAATTTCATAATTTTTGTATTTAATCTTGAAATTCTGATATATTCATAAGGATTTGATTATAATAAATTAAAATAGTGCCTAATTAAACTTTATGGTAGTTATGAAAATACTAATTACAGATCCTGTTCCTGAACGCTTAGTAATAGAGTTGTCTTCAGAGGGTTATAAAGTTGAGTACAAGCCTAACATTACATATGACCAGCTTCAAGAAGAGATATTAGATACCGAGGTTCTAGTTGTGAGAGGTAGACTTAAAATTGACAAACCCTTACTAGAAAAAGCGAATAATCTCAAAAAGATCATAAGATTCGGTGTTGGGCTCGATAATATCGACGTTGTATATGCAAAGAATCACGGAATTAAGGTTTATAATATCCCTGGTGCATTTGTCGAAGCCGTTGCCGAACTTACCCTGGCTTTAATTCTTGGAATTTTAAGAGGTGTGGGAGAGGCTCATTACTCAATGAAATCTGGGCATTGGATAAAGAAGAAGTTAATAGGTAAAGAATTATATGGAAAAACTGTTGGAATTATTGGCTTTGGGAGAATTGGAAGAAGGTTATATGAATTACTAAAACCATTTTCAGTAAATGTATTAGTATACAGTTCAAGTAAGATTCCAAAGAAGTATATAGATGAGGGTGTAGTTCAGGTAGATAGTTTATATGAAATAGCTGAAAATTGTGATATAATCTCTATTCATGTTCCTCTTACGAAGGAGACAAGAGGAATGCTTAATGAAGAATTTTTCGCGAAATGTAAAGATAATGTATTTGTAATAAATACGTCAAGAGGTGAAGTTATCGATAAGCGTGCACTATTTAAATTCATTAAAAGTGGTAAAATTGGAGGTATAGCCCTCGATGTGTATTGGGAAGAGCCATTTCAAGATAAGGACTTTCTATCTCTAAGCAACGTATTATTTACTCCTCACATTGGTGCGCAAACCGAGGAAGCACGTGAAAAAGCTGTAGATGAAGTCATAAAAATTATTAAAGAGGGGTAGGCATGTAATTCATAATGTGAGGTGAACTATTTAGATGTATAAGTATATTTCAAAGACGTGGAGAGCTATTTGGAGTGATCCAAAGTTTAAAGCATATTTAACATACAAAAGGATGCTGTGGAGAAGAGGGAAAACTGTAGAGAGAGTTGAGAAACCAAGTCGTCTTGACAAAGCTAGGATGTTAGGATATCGTGCGAAGCAAGGATATGTTGTTGTTAGAGTTAGAGTTAGGAAAGGAGGATTAAGTAAGATACCGCCTACACTTGGTAGAAGACAAAAGAGAATGGGTATCTCCAAAATTAAAAGAGGTCTCTCTTCGCAGGAAATCGCTGAAATGCGGGCAAAGAGAAAGTTTAGGAACCTAACTGTTCTAGGATCCTACTATCTCGGCGAAGATGGAAAGTATATCTGGTATGAAGTTATTATGGCGGATAAGCACCATCCAGCTGTCCAGTCTGTTAAGAGCTGAACCCCTGTAATATAGGGTTTTCAGGCTTAAAGATTTCTCTTAGTAATATTGTAACATAGCAACCTTTATCTAGTACTGCGTTGATATGCACGTTATTTTTTCCAGTTATTAGTGAGTTAAAGTATATCTCCATTGATGCCTGTCTAAATCCGCCACTAAGGCTAAATTCTTCTGCTTCTTTAATGTAAAAGTCTTTTAGGGTCAGCTCTCTCTCTTTCAATATCCTTTTCTCAATTTCTCCTTGTTCTCCATAAGGCATTTTATATGCATAGCCAAATAGGGGTAATAGTAGCCTCAGTTTAAACCTTTTTGTTGAAGCATCTGCAATTGTAATCTCTTCAGAAAGTTTACTATAGCCATACTCTCCTGGTAGAGGATGCTCGATTGGTAATCCTCTTAATACTCTTTCGCTTACTAAAATATTAAATAGGTAAGATTGGAATGATTGAACAAGTAGTCTTCTAAGCTTTAATGGTAATCTTCTTAAGGCCCCTAGATAATTGTTCGGTTTTTCAAGTAGGTATGTAAGCATAAGCTTCTCGTAATATAAGCCTGGTGGTATAGCTTTAAGAGCGGATTTAAAGTCAAGTCTATCTTTAAGTTCTTTTCGCCAGTTCGTATATATATCAGGTTCAAATGGTGATGTGTATGTCAAATATAGTAGAACAGCCTCTTTAAACTTCCTCTTAATAATTAACTCCCCAATTATATGATTTACAAGTCGTAAACCGCCAAATCTCTGGTATCCGAAATAATTCGGTATAGTAATTGAAGTATTGGACAAAAGGCTTAATGCCTCTCTATTAATATTTTTGCAGGATACTTTTATTTCAAAAAAATTTCGGTACTTTTTTCTTAAATCCTTAGGTCTAATGAATCCCAGAACCTTAAATCTTCCTTTGCCTACTGTAATATTTTTTCGTATGAAAAAATGTTGGATAGCCGTTGCCCTCGAATCTTTGATACCTAAGAAAACTAAATCTTTTTCTCTTAATCCTAGTTTCCTTGATAAGTCTCTTCTAAATGTTAATGTATCCATTCCCCACTTTTTCTGAACCATTAAAATAACAAACTCATGAAGTTTTCGTTTTCTTTTAATTTTTGCTAGTATTTCTTTATCTAATAACTCAATAACGATAAAGTCATTTTCTTTCTCTCTACACCTACATAATTGTCCTAATGGAGGTATATTGGAAAGGAAGTATGTAGTCATTCCTACTTCGATGTCAGTTGACGGTACCATGCTCATTTTCATAAACTCAAAAATCCCCTGGCTTTACATTTGCAGAAAATTAGTACTATGTTAATATTACTTAGAGTAAAGGAAGTTTTCCTGTGATACTATCTATAGCCTCAGTAGGTGCTGGTCCAATACCTATACATGTTATCGTCCCTGGTGGTATTTCTGTTCTTCCAGCGTCCTTAATTATGGATACAGGCAATTTTTTTCTCAAGGCATCATTATATATTCGAAGTAAGTCATCAAGGGTAGCTACTTTACACACAATTTTAGGCTGTCCCTCCCTAATCCACCCTTCCGTCCACCGTCTACTACTATTCGATGCTTGTATATATGATGAAACCGCTGCGTGTGCTACTTGAACAGCCAGTTTTCCTTTACTCATTTTAATATCTGTTCGAACTACAATTACTTGTTTAAACTGATAATGTTGGTTGTGTGTCATCAAAATCTAATAATCTATGGCGATTAATGTGTATTATTGGCCCGAAAAACTGAATGGTTGCTTGAATGATCATAGAAATCCTTAAATAAAACTTATCTATGAATAATTGCATTGACGTGCTTTCCTTAAATTTTTACCTTTAAGAGTAAATTAGATAATGATGGAGTTTATATGCAAGTATTAGTAGTAGGTGGAGGACTAAGTGGGCTATTTCTATCTAACCTACTACTAAGAAGAGGAGTTCGAGTTAGAGTTATTGAGGAGGATCCTCATATTGGTAAACCTCAACATTGTGCTGGAGTTGTAAGTCCTAATGCAATTCGTATCTTAGGTAATATACTGGGCAATAGAGAACTAAAGCGGGAGGTTATAGTAAATAGGATAAGATCACTAACTATTTCCATTTCTACTTTATTCAAAGGAGAGTATCATAATACAAAGGAAGTGTATATAATAAATAGAGAGCGACTTGAAAATATTCTTGCATCTAAAATCATAGCAGATGGTGGAGAGTTAGTACTAGGAAGGAGATTAAGTCTTGTACGTTCCGGTGGGAACACCGTCAAAATTGATAGTACAGATATTGATGAGATCGAGAAGAAATATGATTATATTGTTATTGCGGTTGGAGCGTTAGGTGCGCTTTTAAGAAAAGGTATTAAGAAAATTTTCCCATCCTATCAAGTTGATATAAAAGATACAACTATGGATGAAGAAAATATAGAAGTATTTGTTGATAAGGACCTAAATCCCTATTTCTTTATGTGGAGTATTCCGCTGGGTAATGGTACAGTTAGAGTAGGAACGGCAGGTAGAAATCCTCATAAAATTGTTAACCATCACTTAAAAAGGCATTATGGTGATAATAGCTATAAATATAAAATTACTAACAAATACTTTGGGCATATTGTTTTAACAGGACCAGTTACCCCTTTTTACAGTGGAAAATATATTTATATTGGTGATACTGCTGGCCAAACTAAAGTGACAACTGGAGGTGGTATTTATTATTTACTAATGGCAGCTAATTTTTTAGCACATTGTATTATAAGTGGCGATATTAACAATTATCAATTAATGTGGTTAAGTAATTTTAAAGAGGAATTAATATTACAAAAACTACTTAGAAGACTTTTTCTATTGTTGAATAATCAGCAAATATATTCATTGGTACTCTCTCTACAGAAACATAGGCTTATAGATGGCTTTTTATCCTATGGAGATGTAGATAGACATGGACAAAGTTTTATACGTTATTTAGTAAATAAGTTTATGCCTAAATTTTTAAGTAAGCATAGAGAAGTGGATTAATGAACATAGAAGGGTGTTATCTTTAATGTCAGAAGCATATGTTCCACCCAAATGTACATCGTGTAATAAGGTTATAACACATTACGAGCTATCTGTAAAATTTTATTGCCCTAACTGCGGTAAAGCGATTATATGGCGGTGCGAAAAATGCAGAAAATTTTCAAGAAAGTATGTTTGCCCTAGTTGTGGTTTTGAGGGGCCTTAGGTGGTGACGTTTAGAAATGGCAAAAGTGAACATTATATATAGGATATTGCCTAAGGAAGTTGGTGATGATTTTCTGAACTCGATAATTAATGAATTGAAGGAAAAACTAGAAGAACAGGGATTTGAATTACTAGATTATAAGCATGAACCTATTGCTTTTGGTCTAAAAGCTTTGCTTATTCTTGTATCGGTTGCTGAAGAGGAGGGTGTATTACAGAAGGTAGAGAATATAATTAATTCCATCGACAAAATAAGTAACTGGGAAGTTGTCCGCTTAACACGGTACTAGAAAAATGCTATGTTCTAGCTATTTAGTTGAAATATTTAAGATTCTAACTTAAATCTCTTAATGTACTTGTTTTTATCTTAGGCTAAAAACAGCTTAAAAGGTGTTTTTAGAAACGCTAGAGGACTAGAAGTATTTATGGTTATTCATAACTCTTATATAAAAGCTAAGATTAATATATGGAAATTTTACTAGAATAACTATGTTAGCATGATAAGTATTTTTGGATAATTTACTACTATACGAATTTAATAATTCTTTATTTTTTGGGTAATACTCAGCTTTTGCTTGATTTTATTCTAAAGATTCCTCGAAATTATCTCAAAACTAATTTAATTTAAGATGTTCCATTTATTTAGTTACTTGATTTTTTAGTTAAATATAGGTAAAAGATATTTAGAGATATTGAAAGGAAGTTTAGGTGGGTTATATAATATGAAGGGTATCGTGGATAGGGAGCAGCAAAGGGTTCAATTAAGAGTAAAAGAGGCGCTACCAAAAGATTTCGGTAGAGGTAGGGTCAGAATATCACGCAGAGTAATGGCTATTTTAAGAGTGAAGGAAGGAGATGTTGTGCTTGTTGAAAGAAAAAGAAGCGCTGTAGCCGTTGCTTGGTTACTTCCAGAGGAGTATGATGATGACATCATCCTGATGGATCGGGAAATGAGAAGTAATACGGGTGCTGGTATTGATGATGTTGTTTGGGTTAGAAAAGCTAATGTGAAAGAAGCTAGTAAGATATTACTAGCACCTGTAGATACTAGGATAGATGTTGACCATGGACTTGAAGGTGTTATACACTCACGATTATTAAATCGTCCAGTTCTCAAGGGCAATAATATCATTTTAAATCTATTTGGTAGTTACTTGACGTTTAGAGTTAGGAAAACGGTTCCATTAGGTCCTGTAATAATAAGGGAGAGAACAAGAATAATTGTTTCACGGGAACCTGTAAGCGAGCATATCGATGAAATGGATGTAAGGTATGAGGACATAGGCGGTTTGCATCGTGAGATTGAAAAAATCAGAGAGATGGTGGAGTTGCCACTTAGATATCCGGAATTATTTAAGAGGTTAGGTATAGATCCGCCTAAGGGAGTACTGCTTTATGGCCCTCCAGGTTGTGGAAAAACATTACTTGCAAAAGCTGTTGCTAACGAATCAGAAGCTAATTTCTTCGCTATTAATGGTCCTGAAATTACAAGCAAATATTACGGTGAGTCAGAAGCTAAATTAAGGGAAATATTTAAAAAAGCTGAGGAAAATGCACCAAGCATTATATTTATAGACGAATTAGATGCAATTGCTCCAAAAAGAGAGGAAGTAACTGGTGAAGCAGAAAAAAGAGTGGTTGCTCAGTTATTAACACTAATGGATGGTCTCAAAAGTAGAGGCCAAGTTATTGTTATAGCAGCAACAAATAGAGTGGACGCGATAGACCCGGCACTTAGAAGACCTGGACGTTTTGATAGAGAGATTGAGATACGAATACCAGACGAAAAAGGTAGATTGGAAATTCTACAGATTCACACAAGAGGGATGCCTTTATCTGACGACGTTGATCTTAAGAAATTAGCAAGTATTACTCATGGGTATACGGGTGCAGATTTAGCAGCACTATGTAAGGAAGCTGCTATGAAAGCCTTAAAGCGATACCTACCCTTAATTGATATGGAATCTGGTATAATACCCAAGGAACTATTAGATAAAATGGTCGTTACGATGGAGGACTTTATGAATGCATATAGGGAAATTGTCCCAACCGCGATGAGGGAAGTTGAGATCTCTATACCTAATGTTAAATGGGAGGATATAGGTGGGCTTGAGGATGTAAAGAAACAGTTAAGAGAGGTTGTAGAATGGCCACTTAAATATCCAGATAAATTTAGAAGGATGGGTATAACTCCACCTAAAGGTATACTACTCTATGGCCCACCGGGTACTGGAAAGACTCTCTTAGCACAAGCAATTGCATCAGAAACGAATATGAACTTTATAGCCATAAAAGGTCCTGAGCTACTATCAAAATGGGTTGGTGAGTCAGAAAAGGGTATAAGGCGTGTATTTAAGCGAGCACGTATGGCCGCACCAGCAATAATATTTTTTGACGAAATCGAAGCATTGGTGCCTCAACGAGGGTTAGACGTAAGTGGAGTGATGGACAGAGTTATTAGCCAATTTTTAACAGAACTAGATGGAATTAGTAGGTTATCCGATGTTATTGTTATAGGTGCTACTAATAGACCGGATCTGATAGATCGTGCATTATTGAGACCTGGAAGAATGGATCTATTAATTTACGTGCCCCCGCCGGATAAGCAAGCGAGATATCATATACTTAAGATTCATACTAGAAATATGAAGCTAGCTAGTGATATAGATCTTACGCATATTGCTGAGATTACTGAATACTATACCGGAGCAGATTTAGCCGCTGTTGTAAGAGAGGCTGCCATGAATGCTTTAAGAAGAAATCTTGATGCTGAAGAGGTTACTATGGCTGATTTTCTAAATGCACTTTCGAAGATAGGTCCATCGCTAAATGAAAAAATCGTATCATGGTACGAAGACTATACTAAAAAAATTGTTGCTAAACGTATGAATTTGCCTATGGCTATAACATAACTGACATAATAGTTTCTTTTGATTACGGTATTATCTTTATCTTTATGTTCTTTATGTGTTAGTTTTCCTATGTGGCTAGTTTAGTCGGGGTTTTTCTTCAAGATACTTTTTATTTTACTGCTGCTGAATCAATAATGGAGGATTGAAATGGAGTGGAGTAAAAAACCTGTTCACACAATAATATATTCAATTGTAGAGAGTAAGAAAAATATTCTACTAAGTGAATTAGTGAGAAGCATTAAAGAAGTGATTGATGATGTAAGTGAAAGTGAAATTAGAAAAGAGTTACTTAAGCTTGAGATATGGGGTAAAATTGCTGTGGAGACTGAGGGAAGCACATGTAGGATAATTCTAAGGGGTGACTAGTTTGGGTGTTAATTTGACCCCTCTTATAAACCAATTTAAGATAAAAACTACCTTTAAGGATTTAGCAAATAAAATAATTGCGATAGACGCATACAATGCTATCTACCAGTTTTTAACAATTATTAGGGATGCAATGGGTAGACCCTTGAGAGATCGACATGGAAACGTAACTAGTCATCTTAGTGGACTATTTTATAGAAATGTAAACCTACTAATGGAAAATATTAAGTTGGTATATGTCTTTGACGGAGTTCCTCCGCAGCGTAAAATGAGAGAGTTATTAAAAAGAAAGGAGATTAAGGAGGAAAATTGGAAAAAGTATTTAAAGGCGTTAGAGGTAGGAGACTATAAAGAAGCTAGGAAATATGCTGCCCTAGCAAGTAAGATTGAAGATAGAATGGTAGAGGATGCTAAGAGATTATTGAGCTTAATGGGGATTCCTGTAGTTCAAGCGCCAAGTGAAGCAGAAGCGCAAGCAAGTTTTATGGCAAGAAAAGGTGATGTCTGGGCCTCTGGCACTCAAGATTATGATTCCTTACTATTTGGATCACCCGTTGTAGTTAGAAATATTACACTGACAGGAAAACAAAGACTACCGAGTAAAGGAATTGAGGTAAAACTGGAGCCAGAGATAATCTTTCTTCAAGACGTATTAGATGGACTTAAAATTACGAGAGAACAACTAATTGACATTGGTATTCTTATAGGTACAGATTACAACGAGGGAATAAGAGGAATAGGCCCCAAAAAAGCGTACGAGCTTATAAAGAAATATGGTAGTATAGAAAGAATTCCGGAAGCTATTAGGGAGATTGGTAGAGAAGAAATTATAGAAATTAAAGAGTTATTCTTGAACCCAAAAGTAACTATGGATTATAAATTAGACTTTAGTGAACCGGACTATGATGGAATAATTAGCTTCTTATGTGATGAGCATGATTTCAATCGTGAGAGAGTGGAAAAAGCGCTTAACGAACTTAAAAAAGTAAAAGGTGTTAGTGCATTAGATAAATGGTTTATATAAAAATGAAAAGAGACTATATAAACGAAAGGAGATTGTTAATTAGTAAGCTGATAAAAAGTGGTATATTAAAAACAAAAAGTTATGTAAACGTTATGCTGAAAGTGCCCAGACACTTATTTGTATGGCCTGGATATGAAGACTATGCATATGTTGATCATGCGCTTCCATTAGGTGATACTGGTCAAACTATTTCTGCACCTCATATGTGTGCATATATATTAGAAGAGCTAAGGCCAAATGTCGGAGATTACATACTAGAAATTGGTGCTGGAAGTGGGTATCAAGCTGCTCTTTTAGCAGAAACAATTGCTCCTACCGGTCATGTAGTAACAATAGAAATTGTTGATGAGCTTGTGCAGTTTGCTAGAAAAAACCTCGAAAAAGCTGGCTATGAAGATAATGTTACTGTTATTAGGGGAGACGGAACTTTAGGATACCCACCTCTTTATGAGAAAGAGATTTATGATAAAATCTTAGTTACTGCCGCCGCTCCATATGTTCCTAAAATGCTTATTAAGCAGTTAAAAGTGGGAGGGCGTATCGTTATTCCGATAGGTAATTTGTATGTCCAAACTCTCACTATCATCGAAAAACTAGAGGACAAAATTGTTAAGAGGGAAAGCATCGGATGTATGTTTGTCCCTTTAAGAGGGGCTAACGGATGGAAGACAAGGAAGCCATTATAATATTTTCTGCCAACGGACATAGAAATATATTAGCAACACATAAATCTACGATGGAAATTACTAAAGATAACCATTTAACAAAACATGGAAATTGTATTATTGGGGTAAAGTCTAGATTTGCAGTTTCGGACTTACCATCAGAATTCCTTACCATAATCAAACGTGATGATGTTAAGGTTACCTTTTTACTTGAGGCTGGAGGCTTTTATGATGAACTAACTGCCAAGGGATCTAAGGATTTACAATTGGGATCCGTAAGCTCTCTAGTTATAAGACGTTCCAATTATATAGACGAAAGAACCATAGCTATATATGCAGATAAGGCAGCAATTAATATTGATAGAAATCTTATAAAGTACCTAAGATTAGGAGGAAAATTAAGGGTTACCATGTTTATCCAGGTATAGGTAAGAATACTCCACAACTTTTTCTAAAATTATAGAAGGCTCCTAAAGTAGGTTGTCAATAATTTTCGACTCATGTAAGTATAAATCAAAAGTTTTTCTCATATCTCAGTAAACACATATAAAAGAGAGCTCTATAAACACTATAATAATTGGAGAGTGCTCCATAGGGGCCCGTAGTCTAGTGGTCTAACCCTACATATGGGGACTAGGGATACCGGCCTGTCGAGCCGGTGACCCGGGTTCGAATCCCGGCGGGCCCGCCACTATTAAGCACTGAGACTTTAAATCGGTTTTCTAAAGAGCAAAAATTATTACATTATATCTTCTTTTCATCATATCTACAATAAACTACTCCTTTCACTCTCCTCAAAAAGAAGGGACACTGTATACAATACATTGGAGATATCTTAGCATTTCTCATCGGACAAAATACCAATTCCTTCTTCATAAACTTTACTCTATTAAGTATTCCCATCTCCTTAAGCTTAGTAGTTATCTCTTTGGGTACTCTCTGTATTTTCTCAGTTTTTTCAACAGGTATCTGTATCATCTGCTACTCGATATTATATATCTTTACTTCCCTTATAACTTTTTTTAATGCATTCTTAACTTCATCTTCATCCTCAAGAATAAATATAATAACAGCGTTATCCTTCGATTTATTATCACTTATAAAAAGTGCTAATTTTTTTCTAAAAAAACCAACATATTTCATGCTGAGAAGAGAAGAGTATGAATATGAAGTGACTTGTAGTTTTCCTAGTAAGCTCTTCCTATATACTAAAATTCTTTTAGTCGTCAATAACATTTTCCCATAGTATTTATGATTATCTCTTTTAATTTTGACATCAAAACTTCTTGATAAAATCAAACTTTCGTCAAAAGATAAAGTTATCATCACCAAGGATTTAGTAATAAGTTAAAAGCTAATAATGACATACATAATTCTCTGTAGTTAGCTACATCCACATTAATTTGTTTGAAATATAAACTATAGTTTTAGAGATGATATTTGAGCTAATCCAAATCTGCAAAACAATATATGATAAGGGATATGTTGTAGCAGCTGGCGGGAATATAAGCTACCGTATATCCTCCGACCGTATCTTAATTAAGAGGTCTGGAAAGAGCTTCGGAGCACTAACGCCGGAGGACTTTATTATTATTAATCTTAATGATAGTAGCCCTGAAGCCTCTATTGATCTACCAATTCACCAAGCTATATACTTAAACAGTGAATTTAAAGCTGTAATTCATGCGCATCCTCCACATACAATTGTTCTCTCTAATAAAATTAATGAGTTAGAGCCTATCGATTTCGAAACCAAATTAAAGGTGGGTGCTATTCCTGTAGTAAATATTCCTCATGAAAAGCTGTATTTGATTATTGGTGATTACGTGAGGCAAGGGTATAAAGCAATAATTGAGAGAAACCATGGAGTATATATATGGGGACGTAAACTTACTGAATGTTTAAGTCTTCTTGAAATGATAGAAAGAGCAGCACAAGTCTTTCTGCTGAATAAAATGCTTAAGTAGTGTTATGCTGCATAATTTTAGGTAAATTTTCTTCGTATGGTGGGTATATAATTCCTTTTTCGGTTATTATTGCTGATACATATTCTGGGGGTGTTTCGTCGAAAGCAGGATTATATACGGTAATATCTGTACTGGTTATTAATCTATCTTGAATAGTTAATACTTCCATTTTACTTCTTTCTTCAATAATTACATCTCTCCTCTTGCTATGTATATCTATAGTTGACGTAGGTGCAACAACGTAAAAGTCTACGTTAAACTTTTTTGCGAGTATTGCTATCTGAAATGTTCCTACCTTATTGTATGTAGTTCCATCCAGAAGGATCCTGTCAGCACCTACAAATATCTTATTTACCTTTTTCTTAGCAATAGTAATGCCAACGGCTGAATCACATATTAATGTAAAGGGGATATTTGCATATTTCAGCTCAAAAGCTGTTAGTCTAGCACCCTGTAAAAGAGGTCTTGTTTCCGTTATATACACTAAAAATCTTTTTCCTCTTTTCCAAGCCTCTATGATCACGCCTAGTGCTGTACCTACACTAACTGTAGCCAGAGAACCAGTATTACAATGGGTCATTATTACATCTCCATCACTAATCAGTATCTGTCCAATTTCTGCTATTTTCCTATTTATTTCTATATCCCTTTCCATTAACTTAAGCGCATTTTTTATGATAGATTCAGCTACATCTGCCTGATCAATAGAATTGGACAATACGTAATCAAGTGCCCATTTCAAGTTAACAGCAGTCGGCCTCGTATTTAATATCTTCTCATATGCTGTCTTAATCTCTCTAATTACATAGTCTCTATCCTCATCTTTTAATTTGTATGCAACTAGGGCTAAACCTAATGCACCAGTAATCCCAATTAATGGGGCTCCACGAACTCTCATAGACTTAATTGCCTCAACGACATCATCTATAGTCTCAAGAAACTTATACTCTAACTTTATTGGTAGTTTAGTTTGGTCAATTATCCTTATTTTGCCATCTAGCCATTCGATACTTCGTAAAAACATAATATAAGTAGTGTAATGATATCTCAAAAATATTAATGCATTCACGCTGGAAGTACATTATAGGGTATCTTAAAAATGTTGCCAGTAGCTGTTTTAAGAGGTAATAAAGCAATACTAATTACAGGAATTGATTTGATTAAACAAAAAAGATTCGGTAAATATGATGAATCTATTCGTAAACTAATTCTATCGCCATTAGAAGTTCTATATTTAGCTGAGCGCGGTAAAATTAGTATAAAAGATAGGAATAAAAAAGAGTATTCATTTGAAGACTTAGTCAAATATTTCGCGAAATACGATAAAAATATATTTCCAAAGTATCTGATATATAGGGATCTAACGGATCGTGGTTATAAAGTTATGGATGGATATAGTAGTGATATTGATCTTCTTGTGTTTGATCGGGGAGATTATCCCGAGAAACCAGCTAAATATAGGATAATAGGAATCGATGAGGGTAAACCTATAAAAATAGTGAAAATTCTAAGTGAGTTAAGAGAAACTCTGCTAAGTAAAAAAGAATTAAAGATAGCATTGATAGAAAGAAGAGGGGAAGTAATATACTATACAGTCTCTTTATTAAAAGGAGGAAAGATAGATGAAGATTAAAGGGTTTATTAAACTTTTACGTATACCTAATGATATCATGATCGGGGTCGCTGTTATAATAGGTGAATATATCTCTCTGCTTAGTGTACCACATATTTCTAAATTACTATTTGGTTTCTTCTCTGGTTTTCTTTTCTCAGCAACTATCATGATTTTAAATGATTACTTTGATGTTCCTGTTGATATGATAAATAATCCCAATAGACCTATAGTGAAAGGAGACGTAACTAAAAGAGAGGCATTATACTCTGCGTTAATATTGTCTATAATTGGCTTATCCTTATCACTTTTTCTCTCGATATATGCCTTCATTATAGGAATTACCTTCCTAATGTTAGGGTTTCTATATAATTATAAAGTTAAAAGATTGGGTTTGTTAGGGAACATTATAGTCAGCTTATCTGTTTCTGTACCGTATGTTTATGGAGCATTAGCTGTAGATAAATCGATTACATTACTAATCGTAATTTTATTTATAATGTCATTTCTAGCTAATATGAGTAGAGAGATTATAAAGGGAATAGTAGACATTGAGGGAGATAGAGCGTTAGGCATAAATACCTTGGCTGTCACACATGGCCCTAAAACTGCATCATTAGTAGCCTCAATTTTAATTATACTCGCAGTGATAATAAGTTATATACCTTGGATATACAATATGCTTAATATATATTACTTGATAGTTGTGCAATTTGCTAATTTAATTTTTCTATTTGGTGTAGTAAAGATTTTGAACGATCCTAGTAAATCTATCGCATATTTCGTGAAGAAGCTTTTTCTGTATGCAATGGCTGTAGGGCTTTTATCCTTTATTGTAGGGACAATAAATATTTAGGGAGCTAAGAATTACTCTTTAGAGAATTCTAGTCTTTTAGGGGGGTTGTCGTGAAACTAAGACTACCACGTGGTATCAGAGATATAGACCCAGAGACCTACGAAAAATTTGAGCACATTTATATAGTGTTTAGTAACTTATGTAAAAGATATAATTTCCAAATTATGGAGCCCGCAACTATTGAACTATTTGAGACGTTATCATTAAAATCAGGTCCGGACATTGAAAAAGAGATTTATGCTTTTAAAGATAAAGCTGGAAGAAAAGTTGGTTTAAGATTTGATTTAACAGTGGGAATAACGAGATACGTAGTTATGCATCCGGAAATACCTAAGCCTGTAAAGCTTGCTGCTTTTGGTGTTCAGTGGAGATATGATGAACCGCAACATGGTAGGTATAGAAGTTTCTATGCATGGGATATAGAGATTTTTGGTGGTGATGAAAAAAAGAGCTGTATAGAAGTTTTATTATTTGCTAATAGCTTGTTTAAAGAAGTTGGTCTTAAAAATTATGAATTTAGAATCTCTGATCGACGTCTAATAGAATCTTTAGTTGCTAGGTATGTTAAATCAGAAGAAAAAATACTTGAAGCACTTAGAGTTATTGATAAGTACAATAAATTATCACCCAATGAGTTTATCCAAAGTCTTGCAGGAGTTTTGGGAAGTAAGGAGCGCGCTAATGAGTTACTAAACATGATCAAGGGGTCTTTAAATGTTGAAGATGTTGCTCAATTAGCCGATAAAATCGGATATACTGGACCATTATTTGAGGTATACGATGCCTTAAAGCAATTATCTGTGCCTTTAACTATCGATTTATCGATTGTTCGTGGTTTGGATTACTATGATGGTGTAATTTTTGAGGCATACGATAAATCAAATACAAAAGTTGGTGCTATCGCGGGAGGTGGCTACTATTCGAGATTAACACGTGCTTTTGGAGCTGACCTAAGTGCAATAGGTATTGCAGGAGGTGTTGAAAGGTTAGTACTTGCGTTAGAGAGTAGTGCTATACAAAGAAGAGAACCAACTAAAGTTTACATCGCTACCACCGATGATTCCGTGTTTAGCTACGCAATTGTAGTCGCAAATAAGCTAAGAAACGCAGGTTTTATCGTTGACATAAATATTTCAAATAGAGGTTTAAGATCTCAGCTAGAATATGCAAATAAGAGAAATTTCAAATATGTTCTAATAATTGGTGAAAAGGAAAAGGAAGCTGAAAAGGTTACAATAAGGCATATGGATGAAAGATGGCAAAAACTAGTATCTGTTGATGAGTTAATTAGTATGTTGAAGGAAGAAGAGACATAAAGCAATTTAAGATGTAAAAACTATAATCCAAAGAAGCCTCTATTTAGTTAAATAATTTTCCACATACCTGATAAGTATATAATTACTAATCTTGGGCATATAATCAAGTATCTTTTCTG
>Ga0190367_1000058_pt1 | contig 86286 bp, 82 predicted proteins | sample 4872181011_MG_FD_171838 | JGI IMG/M metagenome (GOLD analysis project Ga0190367, IMG submission 171838) | Hydrothermal vent microbial mat bacterial communities from Southern Trench, Guaymas Basin, Mexico - 4872-18-10-11_MG | ecosystem: Environmental > Aquatic > Marine > Hydrothermal vents >...
GCCCGTCAATGCAAACATACTTGCCGTTTGAGAGCATGCAGTGCCCGCACTTTCCAACTCCGCACTGCATTAGTCTTTCAAGGCTAACGTAGATGCAATTGTTATTTACCCCAATTTCATTTAGCTTGAGTACTGCGTATTTCATCATTATTGGCGGCCCGCACACTATTGCTATTGAGTCTCGGCTTGGAAGTACTTCCCTGCTAATTAGCTTGGTTACTACTCCGACATTTCCTCTCCACTTTTCATCTGGAACATCAACTGTTAGTTCCATATGCATTTTCCTTTTCCAGTGCTCGTAATCCCTCTTGAAAAGTAGTTCGCTGGGGTTTTTCGCTCCATAAAGTAAAACTACTTCGCCGTACGTTTCTCTATTATCGCATATTTCCCAAAGCAGTGGTCTTAATGGGCTGAGACCCGTTCCTCCACTTACTATTATTATGTCTCTTCCCCTGATCACTTCAAGTGGAAAGCCATTTCCATAGGGACCTCTTATACCCACTACCTTGCCTTCTCCCAGATTGAATAGGGCTTTTGTAACTCTTCCAACAATTTTAACTGTAACTTCTATTACCGGAAGATCCTTTCTAGGTGATGATATGGCGAAGGGGGCTTCACCATATCCGTAAACAGATAGCTCAATGAACTGTCCAGGTGTAAAGTCTCTTATTAATTTGTCTTTAAATGGCTTTAATTTAAATGTCCGTACAGATGGGCTTTCCTCAATTATCTCTATAATTTTGGCTTGTGTTGGCATGTAATATGACTTTAATTTTGATTTATCTAGCAATATCGTTGATCACCTCCACCACATCTATTTTTCCATGGCATTCCGCTATGCATCTACCGCAACCCACGCATCCATATATGCCGTATCTATCTTTCATGAACACGAATTTATGATAGAATCTGTGGGTGAATCTGTCAATCTTATTTTTCCTGAAAATTATTCCACCAGCTATTTTAGTGAATTCGGAGTATAGACATGAGCTCCAGTATCTATATCTAAAACCCTCTTTCATTGGCTTTTCGAATCTATCCTCTATTTCAAAGCATATACATGTAGGGCAAACTAAGGTGCATACTCCGCATGAAACACACTTTGAAGCATATTTGGCCCATAAACTTGAACTCATTCTTTCTCTAATTCTCTCAATTCTTAGCTTTTCAATTCTCTTGACATTTCTTATTCTCTTGATATTCTTCTTTCTTACTTTTTGCAGATTCATTTCCTCCAGCAGTTTGAGTCCTTTTTGCGATCCAGGGATTGCTTGAAATTCCCCATTTAGGGGTGATAGAGATATGTCGAAGGTTCCGTTCCAGGGCTTGTCTGTTCCCAGACTTTCGCAGAAACAGTATTCATCGCCTCTCTCACATTCGAGCACTACGACCATGCTATTTCTTCTTCTATTGAGATATTTTGTATCAACATAGTGTCCATTTAATAATACTAAGTCGAGTATTTTGAGCGCATTTGCATCGCATGGATGAATGAGGAAGAATGCATATTTTTCATGTTCCATATTTTCCTCAACACGAACTTCACCATTTTCGTATATGAAGTGTAGTATGGTTTCTTCAGGTGGTAGAAGGTATTTCTTTAATGGTAGGATTGTTCTTACATAGGATGTGTTGATGGAGTTGAAGTTCTCGACGTATTTGAATACTGTCACTCCCCTCTTTCTAACTGGTGCTATTACATGGTAGCCCATTGATACTAACTTATTAAATAGCTCTTTAAGGGTGCTTCTCGATACTAGATATGCCTGGCTCTCTTGCTCTCCACTCAATCTGCTCTCGAGCCTATTTTCCATTATCGTCTATCGCCCTCTTAATTGATGTTTTACATAGGTTAAAGCTCTTTCCCCTGTTTATGCGACGATTGTCGAATATTCGCAATGGTTTCTGCCTATGCAATTAAGAGTTTAAGGCCTGTTTCTTCATCAACTTCCCTCTTAAGCTCAAGTTTTTCTCCCTCTATCACTATTATCTCTGCTGTTGGATTCACTATGCATCCACGCAGTAAATGTCCTCCATAAACTTCCCCATTAGTATTTGAAACTGCTATGTGTACATGTGCCACTTTTTTCCCATTAAATACTGCTATGTTACCTAGACATGAAACTATTTCTAGAGGTCCATTTAAAGTGATCTTCTTATACTTCCCCTCTACATATATTCCGAAGCATGCCTTTTCCAATGCACCTATGAGGGTTATGAGTGCTCCCTTAATGTTAAGTTCTTCAGCTAGCCTTTCTATTTCTGTTAGCAAGTCCGATCCCTTTGGAAGTCTCGCGACTGCAATCCTACCAATCTTAGAGGTTAATACCATTGCATTCCCTCCACGGCTTTCATATAAAGAATTTCATATTGGTTTAGAGGCAATAACATTTATACTTCTCTATTTCTTTCTTAACTTTGAACTGAGCTGGTGGGGTTACTGAAATTGAAGTCTCGCATTAAGCCGTGGCATTCACTCAGTATAAGTGAGGTTCTTGGAATTCTTGAAACCTCTACTAGTGGATTGTCTATGGAAGAGGCTTCTCTTAGGCTTCAGAAATATGGATTTAATGAGTTAATTGAAAGACGCAAGGTCTCCCCCTTTCAAATATTTATTGACCAGTTTAAAAACTTCCTAGTCGGCTTACTTATTGCTGCAGCACTAATTTCATTTATAATTGGCGAGCATATTGACTCGTTTGCTATAGTTGCAATAGTTATTCTAAATGCTGTGCTCGGCTTCGTTCAGGAGTATAGGGCTGAAAGGGCCCTTGAAGCTTTGAAGCGATTGGCGGCACCCAAGGCCCGTGTGAGGCGCAGCGGACATGAAATGGTGATTCCGGCGAAGGAAGTTGTGCCTGGCGACATTGTTATTTTGGAGCCTGGTGATCGGGTTCCAGCTGATGCGCGCCTCATTGCTTCAACTAATTTGGAAATTGATGAGGCAATGCTGACGGGTGAATCAGTGCCTGTTAAGAAGAGTCATAAGGTTGTGCTACCCGAGGATACGCCTATTTCTGATAGGAGAAACATGGTTTTCATGGGCACCTTGGTTACTAGGGGGTATGGGGAGGCTGTTGTAGTTGCCACTGGCATGAATACTGAGATGGGTAGGATTGCTGAATTGGTACAAGAAGTGGAGAAGGAAGAGACTCCTTTAATGCGTAGGTTGAATAAGTTTGGTAAGCGTCTTGGTGCTTTAATAATAGCTTTATGCGCGCTTACCTTTATTTTGGGTCTGATTAGGCAGAAGGATCTAGTGCTAATGTTCATGATGGCTGTTGGCTTAGCAGTATCGGCTGTGCCCGAGGGGTTGCCAGCTGTAGTAACGGTCACGCTAGCTCTAGGAGTTAGGGATATGGCTAAGAGGAATGCTATTGTTCGTAGACTTGCTTCGGTTGAGACTTTGGGTTGCACTACCGTCATATGTGCGGATAAGACTGGGACTATGACAAAGAACGAGATGACGGTTAGGAAGATCTATGTAAATAACACCGTGATTGATGTTACGGGTTCCGGATATGAAGTTGAAGGGAAATTCCTAGTTAATGGAAGGGAAATTGATCCTCTTAAGGATGATCACTTAAGCCTTCTATTGAGAATAGGATTGCTGTGTAGTCACGCCGAGCTAATTAGGGAAGATGGACAATGGAAGGTGTTGGGAGATCCAACTGAAGGTGCACTTGTTGTTGCTGCGGCTAAAGCTGGTATGTGGAGAGATGATTTGCTCAGGCTCTATCCAAAGGAACATGAAATTCCATTTGAATCCGGGAGAAAAAGAATGACGACAATTCACCGAATTGCTGGTGGTAAGCTCATAGCATATGTTAAGGGTGCACCTGAGGTAATATTGGAGCGTTCATCATATATCTACGAGAACGGCTCAATTAGAGAGATAACTGATGAAGATAGGGAGAGAGTTTTAAGTGTAGTGAGGAGAATGGCTAGTGATGCACTTCGTGTTCTTGCAATGGCTTATAGGGAACTGGATGAGCGTATAGACCTGTCGAATCCAGATAATGTGGAGAGGAATTTGGTTTTTGTTGGTTTGGCGGGAATGATGGATCCGCCAAGAGACGAGGTTAAAGATGCAATTAAGCAGTGCAGGAAGGCTGGTATTAAAGTTATAATGATTACTGGCGACCATAAGCTGACTGCTATTGCTGTTGCTAGGGAAATTGGTTTAATCAGCGATTCTAATAGTGTGAAGGTTTTGACTGGAGCTGAGCTTGACAAGATGAGTGATCAAGAGCTTGCTGAGATAGTTGAGGAAGTACCCATATTTGCACGTGTATCACCTGAGCATAAGGTTCGAATAGTGAGGGCTCTTAAGAGTAAGGGTCATATTGTGGCAATGACTGGGGATGGGGTTAATGATGCTCCAGCATTAAAGCTCGCTGATATAGGTATTGCGATGGGTATAAAGGGCACTGATGTTGCGAAGGAGGCTTCGGACATGATACTTGCCGACGATAATTTCGCAACAATAGTTAGGGCAGTTAGAGATGGTAGGGCAATATATGATAATATAAGGAAGTTTGTGCGTTTTCTATTGGCCTGTAATTTTGATGAAATAGCTGTAATAACAACCTGTGTACTGGCAGGTATTGAACCTGCACTATTACCTCTCCAAATACTTTGGATTAATCTTGTTACAGATGGAGGCCCCGCCATAGCATTAGGTGTTGATCCACCTGATAGGGACATAATGGAGCGCCGGCCTAGAGACCCCAATGAAGGTATTTTGAGTGGAATGGAGTTCTTCATACTGTGCTCATCGCTACTCCAATATATTGGCACTATGGCTGCTTTCCTACTAGGCCTGTATCTGCTAAAGGATAGTGTAGCAGAGGCAAGGACTCTTGCATTTGTTCAAGCAGTGCTATTTGAGTTATTCGTGGTATTTAATTGTAGATCAGAGAAGTACTCGATCTATAAAATTGGTTTCTTGACTAATAAGGCTCTAGTAATTTCAGTAGTTGCTGGTTTTCTCCTTACATTAGCAATCGTATATGTACCAGCGCTGCAATTAGTGTTTGATACCGTGCCACTAACACTTTATGACTGGATTTTATGTGCAGTGCTCGCTAGTGGGGGATGGATATTACTGCCAGAAGTTTTCATGAGACCATTACCAAGAATTAAATGGTTTCAAGGCAAGGGCGAGATGAAGAGGTGAAGTGCATATTTTATTTGTGATGGCATTCATTATCTTGATTAATGTCCTGTTTTAAGTATCTTGAATACCACTGAATCGGCGAAGTAGTATATTTCTGATGCATGGTCAACTGCTAATCTCGCTTCGCTTTCACTTAAAATTTCACGTGGCTTAAGCCCCATAAGCCCTTCACTGCATATTTGAGTGACCTTGGGGTTTGTCCAGAGTGCCTCAATTAATTTGGCTCTAACAATTCTTCTTAATTCAAGCTTCATTATCCCTTCCATAGCTGATACTATTATCATGGCGTCTTCAATTAAATTCCCCTTACCGCCGAGCACTTCCTTTGATGCTAGTTCAACTGCCTTTATCGATGTGACCATGCATTTTATTGCTCCATTAATACTTTCAGCAAGTTTATGCTCTCTTAAACTTTCCCATGCTTCATAAAGGCTTTCGTAGGCTTCTCGCATGAGTCTTTGAATTTCCTTCATGATCTCATCTCAGCTAGATATATTTAGTTGTTCTTTGATAGAATTTATCTGCCGATGATGATGGAAGAGACGAGCGGATAAGTGATGAAACGACGGTCTCCTGAGGCACTAAATCACGAATTTTTCTTTCTCAACATTTCTATTTTCTATGCTTAAATCTCTAATTCTAAATAGCTTTCCCGTAAATAGCTCCGCTTCTTCCTCTTCAAAGTATGCTGCAGCTGCTATTCTGCCTAGTGAATCAGCTTTCATTATACCACTGCCGCTTGCTGCTCCAACATATATTAGGTCATTTATGCTAAGCACTACTGGTTGATGGTCAAGCGTATTTATTGCATATTGGCCTGCCCACGAATTGAATGGATGTGCACTTGTGAATTGAGGGAAATATGCTGATAGAATGGGGTAAATACCGTATCTGTAGAAGTTTTCTTCTGGTTGAGGTTCTTCTTCTAGCTTAAAGCTCCTATTGAAGTCATCTGCATAGCCAACCCAAAATGTCTGTTCATCGATGTCTGGTCTTATGTAGATTCTTGGTTTAGGTAGAATTGTGAAGGGTAGGCATCCATATTTATTGAAGCCTTTCGTATTAAGTAGTTGCTTCAGCTTGCTGCTATCAGCTTTTATCACAAATATTTGCCTTTTCTTTGGTTTGCAGTGTGCATCTATTCCTATTGGATCGAGAAGTTTGGGTGACCATACTCCTGCAGCAATTATGGTTTTCTTTGCTTTAATTATTTTACCATTGCTTAACTGTACACCAGTAACTCTGCTTTCCTGCCAGAAGTATGGTTCGCCAGGTAATCCAAGGCTCCTCTTTGGCTCAACTACTATGCTTACCACTTCTGCACCATAGAGCACTTTACCCTTCATTTTCAGGAACTCTGTTTCATAGAATTTTACTAGTTTGTCTACATCTATTTTCCCGGCCTTGGGAGCATAGACTCCTACATCAATTGGATCCAGCTCCATTAGCTCTTTAAGTTCGCTTTCAATTTCCACTTTCACATTAAGTGTTTTCTTTAAATAATCTCTATCGTAAATTTTGAATTCATAGCCTCGCTCACCCATTTCTTCAATCCATTTTTTGAGTTTATTGTATGTTTCATTGCTGAAAAGCCATAGGTATCCTATCCATCTCATTCCCAAATCGTGGCCATTCTCTTCAATATGTCTGTAGAATTCTATTGATGAGTCTGCTAGGTAGAGGTTAGTTTTGGAGTAAAAGAAGCTTCTAAACATGCCTGCACTTTTTGCCGTATTACCCATTCCCGCGCCATTCATTTTATCTATAATTAGAATTTTGCTTTCTCTACATCTCTTCTTAATGTGATATGCTGTTGCTAAGCCCAATATTCCTGCACCAACAACTACAGCATCATACTCTGGCGATTCCAATCACCTCACTTTATAAAGTAAATGCGCTGTGCTTTTATAGTCATCTCGTCTTGCGCCTAGACTTCCTAAGCTTAGCTGACTTTTTCACAAGTTCGAGGCTTTCACGTATTGATGGAACTATTTTTTCGGCTAATTTATCTTCATATTTTCTCAATATATCGAATTGCTTTAGGAAATACTTTTTAGCTAGACTTACTACTTCACTTTTACTTCTCTTTCCAACAGCTATTTCACTTAGCATTTTCTCCATGAATCCCCTAACTTCTGGCTTAACGACTTCTGGCACTATTTCATATAGTACTTCAATTAGTGTCTTGCCTAGGGGTGTGGGTATGCACTTCTTGTCTTTAATGTAGAAGTATCCTCTTTTAATGTTGGTATGTATGTGGTCTTGCTTTGTAGCGTCGGTTCCAATACCGTATTTGTCCATTAGTTTTAGTAGTTCTGCTTCTGATAGGAAGGGTGGTGGATTGGTCTTTCCTTCAATTAGCTTGACTTCAACGACTTCGAGGTGCTCTCCGGCTTTGACATCTGGCAGGAATTCTTCTTCAACTCTTTCGAATGGATATACTTCAAAGTAGCCTTCTTCAATTATTATTGTACCTCTAACTGTGAAGTTTATTCCTCCAATGTCAATTAGTATTCTTCGATTCTCAACTTTAGCGGGGCTGCTTAATGTTGCTAGGAAGTGCCTTACAATTAAGTCATAGAGCTTCCAAGCCTTTCTGCCGAGCTTATTCTGTAACTCGTTTTTTGTGGCTGGTTTTGTTGGGTGGATTGGTGGGTGTGCTTTATCATCTCTAGTTCCTTTAGTGGGCTTTATTCTGGTACTTAGTAGTTTCTCAGCATAGCTACCGTGCTCTGGGTTCTGCGTGAGCATGGTTAAAATCTTCGCTAGGTTCAGTGTTTTTGGATAAATTTCGGTTTCAGTTCTTGGATAGCTTATGTAGCCGAGTCTATAGAGCTCTTCAGCTAAATCGAGTGTTTGCTTTGCTCTTATGTTTAGATATTTACTTGCCCTGCTTTCTAGTTCGAGGGTTGTTAGTGGTATTGGTGGTTTTCTGGTTTTCCTTGTAACTTTGTAGTCCTTAACTTTAGCTACCCTTATGTTTTTTATTTTGTTGTAGATTTCCTTTGCCTCTTGTTCGTTTTTAATTTTGCCTATGGTGCACTCAGCTGTGTAGATTCCTCCATAGATCTCCACTTTGGCCTTGATCGTGTAGTATGTTTCTGGCTTGAATTTCTCTCTTTCCCAGGCTCTTTGAACTACTAGGAAAAGTGTAGGGCTTTGACATGGTCCATAGCTTAGGAAGTGTCCTAGAGGTAGGGCTCTTGGGTTCTTTTTTTCAATAGCTCTCGTTATTAACCTAGTGAATGCTGCGCCAATGGTCAAGTCTATTATCATTCTGGCGGAGCACTTGTCGGCTAGTAGCTTATTTGGCTCTACCGGCTTCTTAATGGCTTTTCTCAGCTCTTCCTCAACTGTCGAGTTGAACCATAAGCGCTTGAACTCGGCATATGGATTTACAGATCTAACTACATCCATTACTTCAAATGCTATGCTTTCACCCTCAACATCTGCATCAAGAGCTAAATAGACGGTCTTTGCATATCTCGAGACTGCCTTCAGTACTTCCAGGTACCTTGTGGATGTTGGTTCAATAACTCTTATTGGATTTATGAAGAACAGCATTCTTGGGTCGACAGCTCTCCACGAGTTGTATTTTTCTTCAAAGTCGTAATTGAAGATGTGTCCCTTAAGTCCAATGGAAATGCAGTTTTCACCATTTAACTTAAATTTGAATAGCTTCACTCCTCTAATCTTAAAAGAGCTGTAGTTTCGACCTGCTAGTGCACGGGCGAAGGCTTCGGCTACTGAGGGTTTCTCTGCAACAATTAGTATGTCGGCGAATATGTCTCGATATGTCATTTCAATGCTTCCTCTCCACTATTTAAGTTGCTTGCCTTTCTGGTTCAACAACCACTCCTTCAAATATATCCCTAAAGCCTTTTTTAATTAGGCTGAGCTGTTTTGCTGAAGCTTCCTCATCTTCCTCCCAATCATATCCCCTTATAATTGCAACTGGAATTTTTTCCGTCGTTTGACCTATAACCAGTTCAGCAGCTGAAGCTATTTCATCGGCTACTGCCTGCATTTTAAATCTCAGTACATAGCCATATGCGTCTACCTTATGCTTATAGTCTCTAACTGGTTTCATGCCCGCAACTCCAATAGCCATGTCTATCTGGGCATACCTATGGGGTCTACTATAGGTGTCGCTTACAATCACTGCTATCCTCCTTTTCCCGGTGAGCTCAATTATTCTATTTCTAATTTTTCGGGCTTCAATGTCTGGGTCTCTCGGTAGAAGTGCACATATATCTTCTCTTCCAGCTACATTGGATCGATCAATCCCAACATTTAAACAAATGTGGCCGAAGTGGGTCTCAGTTATTATGTATGGTGGGTTTATTTTCAGGATTTTCTTGGCTTCCCTTAAGATTAGCTCGACGAACCTCGGATCCTTTCTTGTTTTCTCAGCTATTTCAATAGCCTCTCTCGATGGCTCAATTTCACTTAAATCAACTACAAGTCCAAGAGCCTTACTAATTATTTTATGAGTTACCACTATGATGTCGCCTTCCCTTATTCCTACCCCCTCACGTTCTGCTGCCTCAACTATCATCTTACCAATATCGTCCCCTGGCTTAATGTCCGGAATTGTTTCTAAACCGAGTATCTCCACTCTCCTAACCATAGTCAAATCGCCCTCAGCTCTCGAGCATCATTATCTGAAGAACCAAAATAAAAGCAATCCCCACCTAGAAACAAAGGTTCTAGAGACCTAGAACCTCATAACCCTTAAAAACATCTAATTATAAAACTTAGTTCAGCACACCTTCTCAAATATAGGTGTGAGAAGATATGTCGCTTAGGAAATTCGCCTACATATTAGCATGCCTAATAACACTAATGACCATAGCATCCATACCCTCAACTGCTCTAGCTGGCTATGTAGTCACTGAAAAACCATTCCTACTTAGATTTGTTGACCAAGCAGGTCAGCCACTAAAGAATGCATATGTAGAAATTTGGAATGAGACAGCAAATGAATTAATATACGCTGGAACAACAAATGAATATGGATGGCTAAACATAACAATCCTAGTAACAAATAAAACTGAAGAATGGATGCCATTTGAAGAAACAAAGTATAACATAACTGTACTATGGGATCCCGCCGGAACCAAGGCTTTCAAAGTCTATGAAGCTAAAGATTTGACTCCAACTGAATTCTTAGCACACAACTACACAGCTGATGGGACGGTCGGTATTGTAACATCCGTACTGGCAATAAACTTTACTGCATACGATCTAAGTGACAATCTATTGAAATATTACACAACAACTTTCGAATACAACTACACCGATAAAGTATATAGCGTAAGTGGTCTACCATCAAAGAACATTACTGCACAAATTCCATATGATGTTAACTGGGGTTTAACTACCAAGTGGACTGTGAGAGTTTACTGGGACTATGAATACTTAAGAATGAAGAAGTTCGAGTTTGATGAGAAGAACGTAACAGATGCAGCAACCTTTGATGATAAAACTTATGCAAACTTCACATTAAACAGACCAACTCTACTAGGCCCTGTACAAACCTTACCAGAGAAATACGGCTGGCTAAAGATATGGGTTGAAGTATGCAAACTCACTATAAATCTCAAAGATTGGTTTGGCAATTCTCTCACGGGCACCACTTCAGGTTACAGCGTAACTAAGGTGTCTATAAATGATAAGAAAGATCCAAGCAAACTGCTTGCAACTGTCGTTGTGGGTAGGGATGGCACAGCAACTATTGAGCAGTTCCCGAACGTTTCATGCACGCTCACCGTCTACTGGTTGAGCCATGAGGTGCCAGTTCAATCTAAAACAATATACAAGTTAAACAGTTCAGATGAAACAGTAGATGTCACGTGTAAACTGGTGAAGTTCAAGTTAATATTGAAGGATAAGCGCCCAACACCGCAAGCACTAAGAAATGCTAAGGTTAAAGTTGTATGGCCAAATCTGATCGAGTTCAGTACTAGGAGCGATGAATCAGATGGAGTGATACAGTTACCGCCACTAAAGTCACCGGAGGCATCCTTGACGGGAGAACTAATGCCAAATGCAGGCGGCTACCTACCATTTGGAGACACGAAGATCACTGTTTACTGGTCAATAACTCCAGAGGATCCTGCTTCATGGGTTAAGGTTAAGGAGGCAACCATAACTGTTTCAGGAGAGACTCCAGGTTCAATAACTGTGAAGGTTGATGGAGAAGAGGTGTCAGATGAAGATACTACTACAGAAGATGTCTTCGACTATACATTAGTATGTGAGGTCTACGATGCACACTTGACTGTAGTTGATTTGAATGGTAAACCACTACCATATGCAACTGTAGTTTTAGAGCATCCAACTGGCGCAATTTCAATGGTAACTGCTTCTCCGGATGGAAGCCTAACGCTAGTACAGGTGCCAGGTGGAGCATGGAGAATATCAGTAGTATACAAGAACTTATGGTTAAAGCCATTTGGAATGACCAACGTATTCAATGTTTCAGACAATATTTACAGTGCAGTACAATACAAGTTCGGCTTCGTAAATGCCAATTTAAGAATGGTCAAGTGGGCTACTGAAGATCATGGTATTGCAGGGCTAAACGTGACGCTGAGCTGGACAGGCAACGCTACAATAACTGGTGAAACTGGAACGTGGAAGGAGGATTGGATAACTACTAATGAGAGAGGCTTTGCAAACTTCACGCAAATACCCGTCGATGTTGACATAACAATTGAAGCTTATACAATACATGAAGATGAGATTGATAACTATCCGCACTTCGCAAAGAAAGCAAACATATATGTAGGTCCATATGAAGATAAGCTTGTTCTAGGACCTGAGGACTACACTGGAGTGCATCACGTATACATCTATGACTTCAAGGCCATATTCTGTGATGTAACTGGTGAACCACTACCCGAGGAGCTACCATACACTAATATGACAATTGCTTCAATGGACTTTGAGTATGGAAATACTACTAAGTTTAATAGCCTAGTATTCTATAGCATTAATGGTTCACACTTATACATTGGCGGTGAAAAGTACGAGTTCAAGGCATATTGGGCTGGAGTGAGAGTGCTTAATGGAACAATAACTATCCCACTGATAAAGGATCCAACCGTGGAAGTACCCGAAGCATATGTTAAATGCAAGATATATCCAGTAAGCTTTGAACTATATAACTGGAAGCATACGAGAATGGTTAATGATTACAAGCTAAACATAACTGTTTCATGGCTAGGAATGAACATGACCTCAATGAGCATAAAGCCGTTTGAAAACGTTAGCGATACTGCGACCGTCTATGAGTACATATGGGGGGCTAATGGTAAAGATCCAAGATATGCATACCTTTACAATGTCTCGATAATAACTCCAGACGAAACAGTAGTATATTTGCCAGTTTGGGAAATGTATGAGACTGAAGATTGGGTTGAAGAGAATAGAACTGGTTTACCAATAATAGTGCTAATTGAATACATACCTGGTGTAACTAAGGATGTTCCTGAGGATGCTGAAGTTAGAACTGTAGGCTTCTTAGCGCCAGATAACATTGGAGTTAATATTACTGTAACAACTGGAGATGCTGTTGAATTATTAAACGAGACTTGGGATGTTGGATTATTCAACTTCACTGGCAAGACTGTTAAGTGGCGTGGTCTATGGGTCTACGATGAGGATAGGAGAGTGTTTGACATTAAGGTTACAGCATATGATATGGTTGCTTCAGTTGTCGATTGGCTTGGCAAGCCATATGAGGGCTTCACCGTCAAGGTATATTGGCGTTCACCATTAACCGAAGGTAAAGATGTATTAGTGGCAACTTCAACAACTGGTGCAGATGGTAATGCTACATTCCCAATAGTCTTCTGGGGCAATGAAACAACATACTACTTCGAGGCCTATAAGATACCAAAGCCTGGAGAGATACCTGAGGCTGTGAGAGCACTATTCAAGCTAGGTAAGGATATAATTGCAACTGAAGAGGTTAATGCTACTAAAGATGACCTAAAGGCTGAACTGGCCTTCAACTATTACATTGGCGTGCAAATGCTAAGTTCAACTGGTAGGCCACTATACCATGTGTTTGGAGGCGAGACTAAGAGAGCTCTAGTATATGCAGTGAGGCACACTGAAGTAGATGGTGTTGAGGCAGGTACGATCGCAGCTTATGGCTGGACAGATGAGCATGGCTACGTATATCTAGCTTTCGCAAAGAATCTGACTAGGTATACGATAAGAGCAATATGGCTTGGAGTTAACGTTTATGACAGCTATGAGAAGGAGGTAATGTACAAGACTGTGATGCCATCAATATTCTACACGGCCTTCACCGATGTCTATGACGTATCATTCAGGCTAATAGATGATGTGGATAGGGCACTACCAGGCATAAAGTATACTTTCGTGGGTTCAGCACCAATAGACTACAAGATTGAGGGAACAACTGGTCCAGATGGAACGTTCACAGCAATACTTGTACCAAAAGGAGACTACCACATATCTGCAGTGTGGATGCCAGGTGAAATATCAATTCTAGACACTGATATGACAATTGATAGAAACTTCGTAGAACTACCAATTAGATGCAAGGTATATGATGCTGAACTAGTATTCACAACTAAGAGAGGAACACCATTATCAGCAGCAACAGTTACAATAGTGTATCCAGATGGTCATGAGGAGACTAGATCAACTGATAAGGAGGGCAAGACGCTCTACACGCGCATACCAGTAGGCGATATTGAAATTAAGAGTGTTACTTGGATGGGTAGGCCAATAACTGTTGATGTGACTAAGGTCACGGTAGATAAGACTGGAGCATACTACTTCACTGCAACTAACGTGTACCTGGTTACAGTGAAGATTTATGGTGCGAGAGGACAAGGTCTAGGTCCATCAACTGTCTCAATTGCTCCAGTTGGAATAGAGGTTGAAACTGATGAGTCAGGTGTAGCAACGGTTGAGCTACCAGCTGGATCCTACTCGATACATGTCAACTATAAGGGTATTGAGGATGAGAAGAGCGTTGATGTGGCTGCCGACACAACCATTGACTTCAGGCTAGACGTGTTCGCAACTATACTTGGCAGACCATTTAGAACTGCTGAGTTCTTCGGTGAGCTAATACTCTTACCAGCAGTAGTAGCAATAATAATCTACCTAGTGGCCTACGAGTACTATGCTTGGAGGAGAAGAAGGGTTACAGTAGTTCCGCCATCAAAGTGATTTCCACTTAATTATTTACTTTAATTTCCCTTTCTTCTTTGCATAATCAATTTGAGTGGGTAATCTTTTATAGTTATTTAGACATTTTTTCAATGGTGATTGATTGAGGAGGCTTAGTAGAAAGCATTTCTATTTAATAATGTCTAGCATTATGGGTATAACCGGAATATTTCTATCTGTTTGGGTTGAAAATCAGTTTAGAACTATTAATCAAACAGCTAATCCAACGATATTTTACTATGCAGGTATATTTTTGCTTGTAGCCTCGGTAATCACATATTTAATACCAATAGTCATTCCGCCTAGAACGAGCAATGTTTCTCCTCCATTAACGCTTAAATGCCCTGTATGTAAGGAGAAATTGATTTTCACGGAGGAGAAGTACTATAAGTGCCCTGAATGCGGTTTTACTATAGATAGCTCACCAGTTCTAATTTCTCTCAGGGATTTGGCGGCCTTAGTCGATATAGCTGCATTGGGTTGTGAACGCATGTGCCCTCTTCTATCTCGATCGGGTTTCTGTAGAGCTTTAGTTAAGTATGCTAAGCTTGTTGGTGCAAGTTTGCCTCCAGACTGTCCACTTCTCCACTCAACTAATAAATCAATTAATAAGAAAAAGAAGTGATTTGTCCTCTATCCCTGCTCTTTTCCGGCCTTTTTCTCCTCTAAAAGCTTCTTTATTGCGTCAACTAGTATTTCGCCTTGCTCCTTGGTTAACTCTGGTATTTTAATTGCCTTCACTCCTTCTGGGGTTCTTTCTTCAACAACAACTTCTCCCTCAGGGGTTATGTATGCTCTTTCAATATCTTCGACATAAATGTCCTTTGGAAATAGATGGTTAAGTGCCCAACCCAAGATTTTCTGTAAACTTCTATGCTCTTCAATCATGTATTCTAGGAATGCCTTTGGCCCCTCTTTCAAGTCTATTTCGAGTTTTTCATCAGTCAATACTATGGCATACTGTTTTGTTTCAAATGCTACTCTAGCTTTCAACTAATCAAACCCCCAGTGCAGACTTACTTATGCCTAGCCTAGCAATATAAGTTTAATGAGGCCCCTTGACATACTTCCTTAGAAATCTACCCCTATCAACAAGGGCAGCCATGGACTTCACTGCTCTTTCAACTTCTGGATACGATGGTACTCCTCTTCTCTGAAACTCCAATAAAACCTTCTGTGTCGGTGCTCCACCTGTTGCTGCTACTAGTATGGGTTTTTCAACTCTATTAAATACTTCAGCTACTTCGTCAACTACATTCTCATTCATACCTGGAGGGTGTATTAGGACTATAGTTACTATTCCATCGACATTTTCATCTTTGGAAACTACTTCAAGTACTTGCCTATACATTTCTGGGGTTGCATTTCCAGTTAAATCAACTGGGTTATAGGGTATGGCGAATGGGGGGAGTACTTCCTTTAGCTCCCTAATGGTTTCATCGCTGAGCTTGGCCAGCTTGAGGTTTACACCTCTCTTCACATCAGTCAGCTTATCAGTTGCCATTACTCCCGCTCCTCCTCCATCTGTAACTATGGCTATTCTATCTCCCCACGCAATTTTGCCTGCTTCTAGGGCCCTAGCATAGTCGAAGAGTTCGTGAGTATCATATGCCCTTATAATGCCTGCCTTCTTAAATGCTGCATCAACTATCTCATCTTTACCTGCCAGCGAGCCTGTATGTGATGAAACTGCTTTAGCCCCAGCACTTGTCCTGCCAGCCTTAATGGCCACTATAGGTTTTTTAAGTGCTGCTTTCCTAGCTATTTCGATGAATTCTCTTCCCCTAGAGATTTCCTCCAAGTACATCGTAATGACCTTGGTGTTTTCATCTTCCATGAGGTACTCGAGCAAGTCTACTTCATCTATATCAGCCTTATTTCCATAGCTAACGAATACGCTTATTCCAATTTCCTCCATTGCAAGCCAGTCTAGAAATGCTACCCCCATGGCTCCACTCTGAGATATAAATGCTATGCTTCCACGCTTCGGTCTCAAAGCTCTTTCAGGTGGTAGGAAGAGTGTGTCGAGCTTTGTATGGGGATTGTATATTCCGATGCAGTTTGGCCCCATTATTCTCATACCATACTTTCTAGCTATGTCGACAATTTCCCTCTCCAGTTTTGCCCCTTCACTTCCGATCTCCTTAAATCCACCGGAAATGACTATGACGCCTTTTACTCCCTTTCTACCGCACTCATCTATCACTTTGGGGACTACTGGAGCAGGTACTGCGATCACTGCTAAATCAACTTCACCTGGCACGTCAAGTACACTTGCATAGGCCTTTAACCCCATGATTTCCTTAGCCTTCGGATTTACGGGATATATTTTCCCCTCAAATCCTCCTATCACTATTGATCTTAGAAGCTGATACCCTATTTTTTCAGGTTTCCTTGATGCACCAATTACTGCGATGCTTTTTGGCTTGAAGAATACTTCGAGTTTTCCCGTCCCCATAATGCTCATCCCCAGCTCTCTCGCCCGCCATCAACCCCCCAAAACTTATAGGGCTCTCAGTACAAAAATTTCAGGGTAAACCTTGCCGTCCGTTAGTAGGAGCAAGAAGGCAATACTAAAACACATTTCAGTAATAGCAAGATACACCTACTTTGAAAACTATACTGCTGCTGAAAGGCTATTAAATGAGATTAAGAGCAAAATTAGAAGAAGAGGGTTATGGGGCGAGGGCTGCTTCTCTGCTGCAAAGGGCCTAATAGTTGCTGGTAAAGAGAAAAACAGGGTTTCACTCTTTTGGAAAGTGAAGAATGCTAACTTGAGGGAGCTAAGTAGAATTAAGAAGTCGTTAATCAAGGATTTAACTAGAGAGAATGTTGATGAGTTTGAGGAGGGTTTTCTTGAGGCATGGATAACCATAATTGATGCTTTCTCCAACGTATTGCGGCAGCAGAGGAGGAGTGCTAAGTGAAGTTAGAGAGAAAGCTCAAAGTATTAATAGAGCACTGCGAGAATGAGCTTAGTGATTGGTTATGGTTCGAATATGAAAATTCATCTAGAATAGTTGGCAAGCAAAATATAGTGTTCACAAATGTGAAGAGCACAAGTGCACTGGAAAAATTGAGAGCACTGGGCATGGTTAAAAGGGAGAGCGTGGTGGAGCTTATTGAAAGTGGGGAGCTCAGTCCAAGTGAAGTAATAGTTTTGGATCCATATGCTACAACTTTGCTTAGCCCTCAAGATTTCAATAGACGAATAAACTATGTAGTGATTGGAGGTATTCTTGGGGATTATCCTCCAACTGGGAGAACGAAGCTTATGATAACCAGTAAACTTGATGGTTGCAGAGCTAGGAGCCTAGGTCCCTATCAGTTCTCTATAGATGGGGCAGTTTATATTGCTCTTCAAGTATTTAAGGGTAAATCTATTGATCAAATTCCAATTCAAATTGGCTTAAAAATTTCGTTGAGTGATCTTCATGAAGTGTACTTGCCATATGCATATCCGCTAATTAACGGGATACCGCTCATTTCGAAGAATTTGATTGAGTACTTAAAGTCTCAAGCTTAAAATGTCCAGTAATTAATTATGGGAATATGAAGTTGTAAAATACTACCCATGGAATGATCCAAAAGGCCAAGAACGGAGCTAGACCATTAAAGTATATTTCTTCCGGGCCCTTAAAGTCTGATGGCCTCATTTTCAGTATGTGCTTCATTATTAGAAATGAGAAGCCATACATAAAAATGCCAACTGAAAGTCCAAGGTTCCCAGTCAACTTGAATGCTATGCATATGACTGATGATAGTAACCCCAATAGCCCTCTTAATAAGTAAACTTTAAGTGCAGGTGACATTTTACCCCATCCACAGTACTTAAATTTAGGTGAATTGAATCATTTACATAAGCTTAACGCTTAATTGAGGGATCATCTTCATGGTGAAAGTAAAGAGGAAATTGACGGCACTAGATGTTCATTGTGTAGTTAGAGAGTTGAAGTCGGAAATAGTTGGTGCTTATTTAGACAATATATATCAGCTCTCGGATGAATTGTTCATTTTCAAGTTCAGGACTAAAGGTCATGGAACGCTAAACTTGCTGTTTGAAGCTGGTAAAAGAATTCACTTAACTGAATATGAATACGAAAAGCCCAAAACTCCTCCACCCCTCTGTAGGTTCATGAGGAAGCTTCTTCGTAATAAGAGGGTTATAGACTTTGATCAGCACAATTTCGACCGCATAATTATAATTAAGTTCAGCAATGGTTACTCGTTGATACTTGAACTTGTTAGAGAAGGTAACTTAATCATTGTAGATCAGGATGGATTGATCAGAGCAGCTCTCCGCCAAAAAAGGATGAGGGATAGAAACTTGATTGTTGGTGAGAAATACGAGTTCCCACCAATGAAGGGTGTAGATCCCCTTACAACTCCCTTAAGTGATGTAGTCAGCTCATTAAAGCATTCAAATAGAAAGGTAGTTGTAGCCATAGTTAATCAAATGAACTTGCCTGGGGAGCTGGCTGAAGAATTGTGTTTGCGTGTGGGAATAGATAAGAATGAAGCTTCATCATCTCTAAGTGAAGCTAAGCTTAAAAAATTAGTCGAGGCTTTTAGGGAAATAGTGGATCAAATTAGCGAGGGTATTATTGAGCCACGAGTAATAGTTGATTCGAGTGGAAATCCCGTATCCGTAATACCCGTTAAATTTAAATTGTATGAGGCTTTCAAGTCGCTGACCTTTGAAAGTTTTAATAAAGCTCTTGACGATTACTTTCTAAAGCTCTCCGAGTATGAGTGTAAAGAGCTTGAAATGGAGATTAGGAGGGAAATTGAGAGGAAGTACGAAGCGGTAGTGAAGAGTCAGTTAGAGCATTTGAATGAGCTTGAAAATATGCTTAAGAAATATCGTTCATGGGCTGACCTAATAATGAAAAATCTCTACTCTATTCAGCGGGTAATAGACTATGCAAATGAGCTGCTAAGCTTAGGTGTTGATTGGAGTAGAATAGCTGATGTTCTAAACGATCGTTTTTCGAATAAGCTAAAACTTGCGATTAAAGAATTCATTCCCCAGAAGAGAATTCTACTCCTAACTATCGAGGATATGGAGATACCGGTTAACGTAGATTTATCTGCTGCTGCTAATGCCTCTAAGTACTATGATGAAGCTAAGAAGTGCTTGAGGAAAATTGAGCGTATAAAGCAGTCGGTAAATGAAGTGCGGAGTAAAATGGAGAATGAATTGAGAAAGAGGTTGGATAGAGAACTTCGCCACCCAAGAATTGTAGGGAAAAGTGTTAGGAGGGATTGGTATGAGAGCTTCTTATGGTTCTATTCTTCCAATGGCTTTTTAGTTGTAGGTGGTAGGGATGCATCTCAAAATGAGGCTCTCGTGAGGAAGTGGATGAAGCCAAGTGACATATTTATTCATGCAGATATTCATGGCGGACCGGCTGTGATAATTAAGTGTGAGGGTAAACGCGTGCCGGAGCAGACATTATTCGAAGCAGCGCAACTAGCAGTTTCATATTCTAAGGCATGGTTCATAGGGTTAGAGGCAGCTTCAGCATACTGGGTGTGGGGGAGACAGGTATCCAAGTCCCCTCCGTCAGGTGAATACTTAGTCAAGGGTGCTTTCATGATTTATGGTAAGAGAAATTACATTTACGATATACCTCTAAGAATAGCTGTTGGTGTTCAACGAGTTAATGGCGAATTCAAGCTTATTTTTGGGCCTCCAAGTGCAATAAAGAGAATTGCAGAAATCAGCGTTGTGTTGGCTCCAGGTTATATCGATAAAAGCCGAATAGCCTCAAAAGTAAAGGAGAAGCTTCTAGCCTCTGCGAGTAGAGACGTTAAGAGCTATCTCGAAAGTATTAGGCGGGATGTAATTGTCAGTAATTTACCTAAGGGCAGCTTCAGAATCGTCAATGATTAAAGCCCCCTCTAACAAATCTTATTTCGGTGCAATACTTGCTGTCGCCAAGGGTTGAACATATATCAGTGAAGGATGTAATGACAAAGAATGTTGTCACAGCAAATTTAGATGCATCCGTAATTGAAATAGCTGAGCTAATGAAGCGCTATGGAATTGGTAGTGTTGTGGTTATCGATGATAAGCGCAATCCTGTGGGAATTGTGACTGAAAGGGATTTAGTAATTAAAGTGTTGGCTGAGCATAGAAGTCCAGCTGAAACAAGGGTTAGGGAGATAATGTCTAAACCAATAATATCGGTGAGCTCCAAAACAGGTTTGCTTGATGCAGCTAGGATAATGGCTAGACGTAATATTAGGAGGCTGGTGGTCATTGATGAGGGTAAGCTAGTCGGAATAGTGACATCAAAGGATATACTTAAGGTTGCTCCTGAAATAATAGACATACTTATGGAGTCAACTAGAATAGCTGAGCCATTTGAGTCTTCGATTGCAGAAGTAGAGGTGATCGCTGGATACTGTGATGAGTGTGGCGAATGGTCTGAGTCTCTAAGAGAGATTGAAGGTAAGATGATATGCCCAGAGTGTAGGGCAAATTATCAGAGCAGTGAAGTTGGCTAGTCGTGCGGTGAAATTATGATTAGAGTTTCAGACATAATGACTCCGAGAGTGGTAGTGATAAATCCAAATGACACATTATCGAGGGCAAGAAACCTAATGTTGCGATATAATATTAGCAGACTTATTGTGATTGATGAGTTTCGGAAGCCAGTAGGTATATTAACTGAAACTGATGTGGCTTTAAAGATTTGGGAGGAGAGCTTCGAGAGAGAAGCTCGACCCATAAATGAGATATTAGTCCGTGAAGTGATGTCAAAGTCAGTGGTTTGCATTAAGCCTAAGCAGCCCATTACGAGTGCAGCCAAAGTAATGCTTGAGAAGAGGATTAGTGGGCTTCCAGTGGTGGATGAGGAAGGCTGCTTGATAGGGATAATCACTAAAACCGATTTAACCAGGGCATATGCACAACATTTTCCCGGTGCTTTTAGAGTTAGGGATTTAATGAGCTCACCAGTCATAACTGTTCATCCAATGCACACAGTCTATAGGGTCGGTAAGTTGATGAAGGAGCACGGCATAAGTAGGGTAATTGTAGTTGACAATAAGACTCCAATTGGAATAGTGACGAAAACGGACTTATCGTTTATAGAGCCCCTCCGTAAACCCCGGAAAATAAAGTATGCGTCGAGAATTGTAAGGCTCTTGAGAATACCTTTGGTAATGGACGTGATGACTCCTAACCCCATAACTGTAGATTTAGATGAGGATCTGGCTGATGCAGCTAAAATCATGGTGAATAATGGAATTAGTGGCTTACCGGTGGTCAACAATGAGGGTGAGCTTGAGGGCATAGTTACTAAGACTGATGTGGTGAAGGCAATTTCCATGATTAAAATGACCAAGTAAGTTTATGGAGTGATAAATTTATGCTAGTTGACATGGTTATTAGAGATTGCAGAGTCTTTTATGGGGGAGAGCTAGTTGAGGCTTCAATAGCTATAAATGATGGGAAGATATTTAAAGTGGGTAAGGAACCGCAAATGCCCAGGGCAAATAAGTCAGTTAAGTTTCCGGGGAAAGTTGCTTTACCAGGAGTTATAGATGTGCATGTGCACTTAAGGGATCAGGAGTTATCCTACAAGGAGACATTTGAGACTGGAACCATGGCCGCCGCAGTTGGAGGTGTAACTACAGTACTTGACATGCCAAATAATCGGCCAGTAACTAACTCAGCCAAGAGAATTATTGAGAGAATGAAGTTAGCTGAAGGGAGAATTTACGTTAATGTGGGCTTCTACTCAGCTCTTCCCAAACGTGTTGATGAAATAGATAGGATAGTTGAGGCTGGAGCAGTAGCATTTAAGGTTAATTTATGTAGACAAATAGGGGAAGTAGACGTTGATGATGATGAGCAGCTGCTTGAGGCAATTAACAGAATAAGTCTCCACAACTTACCCATATCCATCCATGCTGAGAATAGAAGTGTGGTAATTTCATTGGAGGAGCAGTTTAAGGAGATGGGTAGACATGATATAATGACGCGCATAGAATCTCACCCGGCGAGTGCTGAAGTAAGTGCAGTAGCTAGAATGATTAGCTTAGCCAAGAAAGCCAATGCTAAATTACACTTTGCTCACATAAGTACTGCAGATGCAATTGAACTAATTAGAAATAATAGATCATATGTAACATGCGAAGTAACACCACACCATCTATATTTAACCCGAGAATACGCAAGACATTTCAGAGGAATTGCAATTATGGAACCTCCTCTAAGAACAAAACGGGATCTAAAAGCTCTCTGGAAAGGTATTAGAGATGGAGTTGTTGATGTAGTGGCAAGCGATCATGCACCACACGCTTTAAGCGAGAAGGAAGTTGAAGACATATGGAAAATAAAACCAGGAATTCCAGGACTGGAAACACTACTGCCCTTAATGCTAAATGCTGTAATGAGAAATTGGATAACTCTAGCTGAAATGATCAAAGTACTATGTATTAATCCTGCAAAAATATTTCGTTTAAAGGGTAAGGGATTGATTAAAGAGGGTTATGATGCGGATATTACCGTGGTTGACTTTAAAGTCATTAGGAGAATTGATTCTTCGAGGTTTAAATCAAAGGCGAAATATTCACCATTCAATGGATTTGAAGTTAAAGGCTGGCCTACTGCAACAATTATTTCGGGAACTATTGTAGCTGAAAATGATGAGGTGATTGAGCCTGCAGGCAGAATTCTTGGGAAACCAAGCTAAGTTCATAGCGGATGGCATGCTAGGTAAGATAGCTAGATGGCTAAGACTAATGGGCTATGATGTTGAGTACTCTAAGGATATCTCCGATAACCACTTAATCGATAGAGCTAGGAGCAGCAATAGGGTACTACTCACTAAGGACTTCGAGCTCTATAGGAGAGCTCGGCTTAAGGGAGTTCAGGCAGTGTATTTGAGGGGTTCATGTTTAGAGGAAGATTTAGCTCAGTTAGCTAGACTTAACTACATAACTCTGAAAGTAGACTTGAAGCGCACTAGATGTCCCTTGTGCAATGGTAGTTTGAGGGAAATAGGTCGATTTGAAGCAGCGAAATATGTTTCACCGGAAATAGTTGAGGTACATGAGCGATTTTGGATTTGTAGTAAATGCGGTAAGGTTTATTGGATTGGGAAGCACTGGATTTCTATTCAAGAGCGACTACATGAAGCTAGAAAACTGCTAAGTTCATCAAATTCAAGATAGCAATCTCAGTTCGAACCGATGAGCATGAAACATTAATATCTAAGTTTTTTAATATCACTATTACTTGATGGAAATGGCTGGGTATAAAATCAGGAAGGTCATTAAAAGGGATGGGCGAATAGTACCTTTCGATAAGACTAGAATAGAAATTGCGATATGGAAGGCTATGAAGGCGGTTGGCGTAGGTACAAGAGAGCATGCCGCTAAACTAGCTAATCAAGTAGTTGAAATACTTGAAAGAGAGTTTGGAGAGAGGAAGATACCTCATGTAGAGGAAATTCAAGATGTAGTTGAGAAGGTTCTCGTTAAGAATGGACTGTATGAAGTTGCAAAGGCATACATATTGTATAGGCAACGGAGAAGTGAGCTTAGAGAAATTAAGAAAATGCTTGGTGTTGTAGACGATATGAAGCTATCCGTTAATGCTGTCACTGTTCTCAAGAGCAGATACTTATTGAAGGATGAGCATGGAAGGATCATTGAAACACCAAAGCAAATGTTAATGAGAGTTGCTAGGCACGTTGGCCTAGTAGACATCTTCTATTATGATGAAGTTTACGATAGGGAGGGAAAACAGCCTATTCGCCAAGTAGAAGAGCCAACATATAAGCTGAGGAAGGCTGTAATTAATGAGTACGATTTGGAGATGTTGAAGCGACTTTATAATAGACTTGGTAGAGCGGGTAAAATGAAGGTTTCATTTAATGAGCTTCTCAAGTTTTTGGATGAGAAGTGGGATGAACTTTATGAGGAGGTAATAGACACCTTCTATCAAGTAATGGTTAATAGATACTTCCTTCCAAATTCCCCAACTCTAATGAATGCTGGTGCTCCTTTAGGTCAATTATCTGCCTGCTTCGTTATTCCAATAGAGGACTCGATTGAGAGCATATTTGATGCCCTGAAGTATGCCGCCATGATCCACAAGAGCGGTGGTGGTACTGGCTTTTCATTCTCAAAGCTCAGGCCTAAGGGTGATGTTGTTAAATCAACTAGTGGAGTAGCGTCTGGCCCTGTGAGTTTCATGAAAATATTCGATGTGGCAACTGATGTCATAAAGCAGGGGGGAAGGAGGCGCGGGGCCAATATGGGTGTTCTAATAGTGAATCACCCGGACATAATGGACTTCATATACGCGAAGTCCAAGGAGGGTGTCTTAACAAACTTTAACATTTCAGTGGCAGTTACGGATGACTTCATGAGGGCTGTTGAGGAGGAGAGGGAAATCGAGCTAATTAATCCTAGAACTGGAAAGCCTCAAGGTAAAATTAACGCTAAATACCTCTTCGACATGATAGTCTATAATGCTTGGAGGAGCGGCGATCCAGGCCTGCTTTTTATCGATAGAATCAATAAACACAATCCAACACCCAATTTAGGTAAAATAGAATCCACAAATCCATGTGGAGAACAGCCTTTGCTTCCATATGAATCGTGTAATCTTGGTTCAATAAATCTCTCGTTGATGGTTAAGTTGGATGAGAGCGGAAATTATGTAATCGACTGGAAGAAGCTTAGGGAGGTAGTTAAGATAGCTGTGCACTTTCTAGACAATGTTATAGATGCAAATAATTATCCGATACCTCAAATTGAGGAGAGAACTCTTCAAACTAGGAAGATAGGGCTTGGTGTTATGGGGTGGGCTGAGCTTCTATTTAAGCTTCAAATACCATATGACTCTGAGGAAGCATTGGAGCTAGCTAGGAGAATTATGGAGTATATTAACTATTATAGCAAGATTGCTTCAATTGAATTGGCTAAGCTCAGGGGGCCGTTTCCAGCCTTTAAGGGTTCGATTTACGATCAAGATCCACCTAGGTTCCCATTTGAAGCTGATGATGAGCGTAAAAGGTATACTTTAAATTGGAGTAGGCTTAGGGAGGAAGTTAAGAAGTATGGAATTAGGAATGCAACAACCACTACGATTGCCCCCACAGGCACGATAAGTATCATAGCTGGTACATCTAGCGGTATTGAGCCGCTTTTTGCGTTAGCGTTCTTTAGGAGAGTACTAGGTGGAATGAGTTTGTTCGAAGTTAATCCTGTATTTGAGGAATTCATGAAGAAACGCGGCCTCTACTCTGAACAGTTGATGAGGGAAATTGCGAGCGTCGGTTCTCTTAAGTATGTCGAGGGCATACCTGAAGATATAAAGAGGGTTTTCGTAACTGCTCTTGACATAGATGTTGAATGGCATGTGAGAATGCAAGCTGCTTTTCAGGAATTCACTGACAATGCAGTTTCTAAGACTATTAATTTAAGACCCGAAGCTACACCTGAAGATGTGAAGAGGGCGTTTTTACTAGCCTATAAGTTAAAGTGTAAGGGGATTACGGTTTACAGGTATGGTAGTAAGGGGGAGCAAGTCCTCTATATTGGTCCTCCCACCGAGAGAAAACCGAGAGGACTAATAGAGCTGGGACCAGAGGACTCTGGCTCTTGCCCCAAGGGTGTTTGCATCATTTAGTTTGAGGTTTGAGCATGGGATTAGTAATACTTTATACTGGTACTGGAGCTGGTAAAACTACTAGTGCGCTTGGCATCGCCCTAAGGGCCATTGGGCATGGCTTTAAGGTAGTGATCGTACAGTTCATGAAGGGTAGAAGGCATGTTGGAGAGTTTCTAGTTAAGAGTAAGCTGGCTCCTCAATATGAAATATACCAGTTTGGTCGCAGACAGTTTGTGGATTTGAAGAATCCTAGTGAGGAGGATAGGAAGCTAGCTCAAATGGCCCTTAAGTTTGCTGAGGAAGTAATGTTGAATAAGAAGCCGTTTCTGCTAATATTAGATGAAGTGAATTTAGCTGCTTCAATAGGCCTAGTGGATGTGAGGGATGTTTTGAACTTATTAGATAAAGCTCCCGATGAAACTCACATAATCTTAACCGGCCGATATGCTCCTCCAGAGCTGATAAATAGGGCTGACATAGTTAATCTAGTAGTGGAAGTTAAATATCCCAAAAATGTAGTTTCAGTGAAGGGTATACATTATTGAGGTGGGGTTCTTGAGCAGCTCCTTTTTAACAGATGATGAAGGCGCCTTTCTCGTTAAGCTTGCGAGAAAAGCGGTTGAAGAGTATCTGTCTAAGGGTATTCAAATTAGTGTTCCAGAAAATACCCCAGCAAAGCTGAAGGAGAAGCGTGGAGTATTCGTCACAATAAATAGGGTGGTTGAAGTGAGGGGTATGAGAACTAAGCAGTTGAGGGGATGTATAGGGTTTCCGTATCCCATTATGCCATTAGTCGAGGCCACTATTGAGGCTGCAATTAGCGCTGCTACTTCAGATCCTAGATTTAGACCTCTAGAGTTCAATGAGCTCAAGTCAGTAGTATTTGAAGTTAGCGTATTAACATTGCCAGAGCTCATCAAGGTGGATGATCCCAGGGAGTATCCCTCCAAAATAAAAATCGGGATTGATGGATTGATAGTTGAAAAGGGGCTATTTAAAGGTCTCCTTCTCCCTCAAGTGGCTGTTGAGTGGAATTGGTCACCTGAAGAATTTCTTAGTAATTGCTGCATTAAAGCTGGATTAATGCCTGATGCATGGCTTGATAGAGACACTAAGATCTATAAGTTTCAAGCAGAGATATTCGAGGAGCTTGAGCCTGAAGGTAGAATTATAAGAAAGGAGCTGCATTGGCACGCTAAAGAGCGTGCTGGTCAAGCTCAGTAATATTTAAGTGCATTAGAAATGCTTGATTACTTCAATAGCAGTGCTGGTATCAGATATGTTTGAGGTCTTTGCATCAAGTTAACTGCATGGAGGAGTTCTAGTGGAGGTGGGTAAAGCATTTGCTCCCTCCCTTGTACCGCTGATTTTGTCAATTAAGCTTTCATCATCGCATCACACCTCAGGATTTAATGGTATTGGAGCTTGTCTCCTAAGAGGAGTTTCATGTATAGCTGAAGTTGGTGAATCTAATTGCTTTAAGCTGAACATGATTCATGGAGAAAAGCAGTTGAATATTCCATGGATTGAGCGCGCAGCTAAACTCATGTTAAGGAAAGCTGGACTTGATGGTTTAAAGGGCGACTTAATATTTAATTTTGAAATCCCACTTTATTCGAGTTTAAGCTTACCAGTAGCCACGTTGATTTCAGCACTAGCCTCCATTTATTCAGCATTAAAACTGAGCATGTCACCCGCTGTTTTAGGCGATATTGCTCATGAAATAGAATTGAAGTATAAGATTGGGCTTGGTGTTTCGGGAATCATAATGAATGGCGGGATCACCGTAGTTACTGAGCCCGGAGCACCTAGTATGGCCAAGTATTTAAATATTAGATATCCTGAAGATTTGAGAATAGTAGTTGGAGGATCACCGGGCAAGGAGATTGATATTTCAAATCCACCACTCATTCCATTGCCAATTTATGCTGATTCTATTCCTGCCAATATAACATGTAGGCTTAATGAATTCAATTTCATAGCTGGCATAGCGAGAAGGCTACTGCATACCAGACTTTGCTCTCTTTCTTTAAAATCTAGAAGTGTATTGAAAAGGATTATGAAAATGAATCCCTTAATGTGCGGCTTCGACTATGATGGTAAAACTGTTTTCGCTGTTGTTGAGAGGGAGAGAATACGTGATGTAATTGAAGTTTTCCTAGACTTCTTTCCATGTGAGGGAATCATTGTTTCAGAGATAGACCCTATAGGTGCAAGAGTGTACTTTTAATGTGATTAGCGTAACACTGAAATCCAGCTTCGAAATATTGTGGTTAGCTATTGATGAGGGAGGTCTGCGCGGTGGTGTCAATTATAGGATTGAAGGGAGTGGTTCTCGGGTACAGGAGAGGTTTGAAGACTCAAAATACAAATTACGTGTATTTGAAGTTTAAGGGATTTGAGTCTAATGAAAAGGCTTCACAGCTTATAGGGAGAAAGGTGATGTGGACTGGCAAGAAGGGTGTGAGAGTTATGGGAAGCATTGTCAGGGTTCATGGTGGAAAGGGCGTTGTAATTGCTCGCTTTAGAAAGCCTCTTCCCGGTCAAGCTATAGGTTCGGAGGTTACAATTGTGGGTTGAGCTAGGGAAATGTTAGTTTGTTAAGAAGCTTATGAGCGTCTTCTGTCTTTTCAGTACTTGACTTAGATCTTCATAAACAACTTTTTGTGTGAACCCATAGATTCTCTCAGTCTTCTTCATAACGCTCATCAATTTAGTTTTTTCATGAGTTCTTAAGGTGATTAGCGCATATGTTCTTGCAACTTTATTTTTTGATGGCTTTCTCAATATTCTGCCAAATCTCTGAATCCATTTTTTAGGATTGCTTGGTGGGTCGATCCATATTTCTATATCAGCCACTGGTATATCTAATCCCTCTTCTCCCACTGATGTTGTGACGAGAATTTCAGCTCTCTCTTTAAATTGCATGAGTGCTGATGCTTGTTGCTCTAATTTCATGTGTCCTTTACCGACTAATATTGCTACTTTTTCAAATCCCATTTTCTCTTGGAGTCTTCTACCTAGTTGCTTAACTACTTCGACTCCCTCGGCAAAAATTATTGCTTTCTTATATGCTTCTCTTTCAAGTATCTTTAGAGCGACTTCGATTTTATGATTAAAGCATTTGGTAAGCGTCTTGCGATATATTTCAAGAATGCTCTTACCGTTAAGTTCTTCTAATGGTAGTTTCAGCTCTTTAAGTCTCCAAGTGGTGTACTTGATAACGCTGCTGGCGCCGTTTTCTATTACTCTAAACTTCAGCATTTTAAAGCTCATGCGCTTTCTACATAGTGAGTGCTCCGTGCAGTTGAGCTTTAAGTGTTCAGCTCCATACTTCTCTTTTATTTGCTTCTCAATTACCCCTATTACCTTATCAAAAGCTCTGTAAAGCTCTAGTAATTCGTCTGGAGGGGGAATTTTAATTATGTGTAGAATTCTGCTTGGTATGTGTTGCTTTATTGATGGGTCTTCAATTGAAAACACATTTATTTTATCGAAAACTTTCTTCAATTCTTCAAGCCTGTGCGGAGCATGTAGTTGGGGGGTTGCGCTTAGAGCTAGTATATTGACTTTGCATGCAGCTGCGACCAGCAATATTGAGTATCCATCAGTTTCACCTATATATCGCTGGCATTCATCTGCTACTACTACGTCGTATGGAAATTTGAAGTCTGCATCTTTGAGAAACTCTTTGAGGTATGGTAGGGGATTTCTCATTTCGCGTGCGTCTTTGAGTGCGCTTTCGAAGGCGTAGAGGAAGTCGTTTGCAAATGTCTGTGGAGTTGTAACTACAAATCCTGCATTCCATACTCTTAATTCTCTCCTCTTTTCAGGCGATATGTTTCCGGAAATGAAGTAGGCATTTTTCACGTTGAGTTGTTCTCGCGCGAAGATGGTTTGCTGTACTCCTAATGGAATTGATGGTACGAGAAATAGTGCTCTAATTCCTCTATTCAGTGATATTGCCTCTAAATAGGCGCCTGCAATAAATGTTTTGCCCAGGCCGGTTGGTAATCCAAGTACTAGTGCTTTGGGTGTGCTGAGCATTTCATTTAAAATATTTGTTTGAAATGGCCACAGTTCGTATTTCTTCTTTATGAAAACTTTCTCCTCACTTAATATTGGGTGTCTGGGTGTTAGCTTCTCTACTAACCTGCTTATTGAGGTTGGATTACTGTCTAAATACTTTAAGTACTCTTCCCACCAATCGTTTTTTCTCTTCTTCCCTTTTTTGGTCATTGATTTCACGCTATTCAGAGACTTTTCTAAGCTGCGCTCTGTACATTTCAATTATTTCCCTAACAGTTGTTGCGTCTTCTGGCTTTTTGTCAAATCTATATTTGCCAGTGAATCTTGGAAATCTGATGGCTAATCCTGCTCCTTCCCTTATGGTGTTGAGGCCGCATGTGTGCATTGGGCTTAGTGTGATTTCTGCACCTATGATTTCAAGTACAACTGATGGTGTGAACCAGACATCTGCTTGAATCTTAGAGTCCACTCTTGGATGTACATGCGGTATTTTGTATGGTTCAAGTATTTTGGGTAGCTTTTCTAAGTCTTCATCAGTAAATCCGCTTCCAACTTTGCATACTGTCCTAAAAACATCGGCTTCAGGATCGTATGCTGCCATTAAGAGGGCGCCATAAGTTCCAGCTCTCTTACCCTTCCCCCAAAAGGCGCCCACAACTACTAGGTCAACCGTGTCAATCATCTCTGATTTGTAGTCCCTCTTGTATTTTATCCATAACCATCCTCTCGCACCCGCCTGGTAAACTGAGTCTGGATTTACTGATTTGCAAACTAGTCCTTCGCAGCCATTTTCAACAGCTTCGAGGAAGAACTCCTCCAAATCTCTTGGATCGTCAATTATTTTGTAAGTTGCGAGCCTTATTCTATCCGTTTCCTCGACTATTTTACTTAATATTTCTCTTCTATAGGGGTATGGTTTGAGGGTTAAATCTTCTCCATCAACATAGAGTGCATCGAACATGAAGATTGATATTGGATAAAGCTTCATTGCCTCTTCAACTCCATGCTTCCTCCTTCGATGCATTAGTTCTTGGAAGGGCTGCATTTCCCCTGTTTCCGGATCAACTGCAACTATTTCTCCCTCAACTATTGCCTCATCAGCCTTTATGTATTCTCTAATTAATTCACATGCATCTGGGTAGTGATGTGTTATGTTTTCTAATCTTCTTGAGAATAGCGTTACTTCATCACCTTTCTTATGTGCTTGTACTCTTTCCCCATCATACTTGTATTCTGCAGCACACTTCCCACCCAGTTTTTCGAGTATTTCTTCAGCTGAACTTAATCTTTCAGCAAGCATTGGTCTAATTGGTCTGCCAACAGTTATTCTGAATTTCTTTATTCCCTCTAGGCCTTCATAGGCTAAGACTTTTGCTACAGCTCCCAGGTCCGATGATATGTTGTATGCTCTCTCTATTGCTGGTCTAACATCTTTAGTCTTGCAAAAAGCTATTGCTAGTGCATCTAGAATCGTCATATCTGCTATTCCGAGTCTTAGCCTGCCTGTTACAGTTCTAACTAAGTATTTTGCTTCTCTTGGCGTTGCCCTTTTAAGTAGACTTACAAGTAGCCTTATTTTAGTGTCTTGTGATCCAGCTCCAGTTGCTTTAGCTATTCTATCAAGTGTTTCGTAGACTTGTTGAACCGTCAGCTTTCCAATCTTACTAGTTGCGCCAAAGAAATCCATTAGTGTTCCAACCCTCTTTCTTTTGAGGGCTTTCTCGGCGGCCAGTCCGATGTCACCGGTTTTCTTATATTCGTTTTCTATTTCCTTTAGCGATAATCCGCTTGCAATGGCTATTGCTCTCATTGTTAGCTTCTCAGCTACTCCCAATTCTATTCCCACATAGTCTGGGTAAAGTTTGCCTTGGGTCAAGTAAACTACTTTATCGATTATTTCTTTGGGGGTTTTACTGAATAGTGAGACTAAGTAATCTGTCATTTCAAGCCTTTTAGTTGTAGCCTCTATCTTCTCATAAACATCAACTATCATGGAGTACTCCAAGGCTAACCACTAAGAAGATTTTCATTAAACGTGGAATTAAATCTTGCTAGTTTATGACTTTAAAAAGAGGAATAAATTAATGGATGTGCTGGAATTTAGCTTTAATAAAACTTTTTCAATACTCCTAGTGTCTTATCAGTTTTCTCGACACTTTTTCTCCAGTCAGTTTCTAGTTCCGTTATTGCTCGTATTGCATCGATATTCTCGGGTATTACGTTGCTTTCATTAGGTGTGCTCCAGGATAGATATAGTTCATCGCCGATAATTATAATGCTGTCCCTCCATACTGGTATCTCGTATATGTCGCCTCTGCTTCTTCCAAGATCTCTTCCTAGCTCGAATACTGCATGCAATCCATCAATTCCATCTCTTGAGTCAATGAATGCTATTCTTGGTGCTTTTTCGAGAACTTCGACTACTTCTTCAACGCTTGTTTTTCTAGCTGGTTCTACTAGGCAGAAGTGTAGGTGGAACAGGTTATGTGAGGCTTTTACAGCTACGCTGACTATGTCAAGGTCATGGAGCACAGTTTTGACGTCTGGAGCATGATGGCTTACACCCATTGTTGGTACTACGGTGTTCATTATACCTCTCTTTCCGCTTTCCCATACATCTACGGCTCTTCTAACAATAAATGCTCTAGCCTTCTTTATTCCAATTTCATTCTTTATTGCTCCCAGTACTCTGCAGAGAGCTGTAGTGTTGCAGCTTACAACTCTTACGAACTGCTTTCCAAGAGCTTCATCATAGTTGCATTGAGCCACAAAGCTCACGCCTGCAACTTCGTGTTTCTCTCCACCTTGAAATACTGCCTTTACACCAAACTTTTCATAGATGGGCCTATTTTTTGCACCTATTTTAGCTGGTGTGCAATCGACTATTACATCGACTTTCTTCAATAAATCTTCAAGCGTACCTGCAACTTCTATTCCTGCTTTTCTCATGTTTTCCATGTACTCTTTTGATGCGCAGTAAATGGTGTAGTTCTTTTTAACTGCCATTTTAACTCTCCAATCACCAACAATGTCAGAGATGCCGACTAGCTTCATGTCATCTTGAAGCGTGATTGCATCTGCAACTCTCTTGCCAATTACTCCATAACCGTTCACGCCAACTTTGACTATGGGTTTAGGCATCTCATCACCGGAACTATTTGGCAATGAACTATTTATAGAATTAACGTTAAGTTATTATGCTGACTTCATAGCTCTTGAAGCATTTTTTTAAGATAACCCGTTTTCTTAACTAGCTCTTTTAGCCTTTTTATTGGTTCAATTTTAATTGGGTCTACTCCTTTCAGATATGCAATTATCAATGATAGTAGGTCTGTTATGTAGATTACTGATAGAATCCTAGCTAGCAAGCCTTCTCCCCTAGCCATTATATCATATGTTTCTATACCTCTAGAACTTATGGTTTTCTTGAATGCTTCTATTCTTGCTCTAATAACTTCACGCTCAAATTTATCCCTTATAAATATGGCTTTCAACTTCTTCAATGCTTCTCGTTTAGCTTTCCAGCCTACTATTTCATTGTGTCCAGCTTCAGGAATTATTTCAACCTTGCTAAAGCACTTGCTATTTTCATTTAATTGCTGCTTAAATCTCATGGCTGCGCTTCGTAAGGGATGATATGAATATATCACTATACTTGATCCAATTAAAGACTTGGCCAAGTCGATGAGGTCATATGTATAGCTCGTGTAATGCTCTTTTAAGCTCTCTAGCACTCTAATTGCCTCTTCAATTCCCATTGATAGCTCATTTTCATTAATTATGCCTGCCCATTTCAGGGCAATGAGGCCTGCCGTTAGAAGGTAGGGTAGTGCTTCTCTTGGCTGGAAGCCGCTTGGCACTTTTATGAAGGGTATTTCGTATTTTATTGCTAATTTAAGCATTATTCCATTACTTGTAATTGTTAGGGCTCTGCTTCCACGCTTAATCGCTTTTATGAGTGCTGAGATTGTTTCTTCAGTGTTTCCTGAGTAGCTTATTACTATGGTGAGAGTTTTCGGATTAACCCATCCTGGTAACCCATAATCCTTCCACACTGTAATGGGTATTGATGCTTTTTCAGCTAGGAGGTCTAGTATTAAGTCCCCTACTATTCCTGATCCGCCCATACCAGCTATTACAATATTGCTTGGCTTTTCAGTGCCATGCTCTTGTTCGATTTTCAGTTTTTTAATTGCATCCTCTAATAAGGCTGGCATGTTAATGGCATTATTGAACATACTTATTTTTCTGAGCTCTTCTATTATGTTGCTCAAATTCTTCACCTCAAGTACCTTTCATACATTCTCGTGAAGGTCCATTTGGCGGCATTCTTTATGCTCGTAACTCTATCCTCTTCAATAACGTTCTTAACTATTATCTCCTTGATTATATCTCCATCAAGTGCAATTTCGTATGTAAGTGCCTTATTGGCCGGTATTATTCTCCTCATCACTTTTTCTTGATCCCGCTCCTTCATTTTATCCAAAACTCTCTTTATGAAGAATGTTTCGAATGGTGGAGTTGAGATGCTGAATTTAAGCAGCGGGACTATCCTTAGGTCGGTCCCCCTATATAGTATTTTGGCTAATGCGATTTCTCTTTTCCCAATTCTATAGGTTATTGTTGCCAGTTCTGTCCAGCCTTCTTCTACTGGTTTTTGCTTTTCTTTAATTTCCTCTGCTAATAGCTCCTCTGCTCTTATGAAGCTCTTTTTGGCTAGTTCTTCATCGATCAGTATCATACATGCTTTTAGGAATTCGAGTTCTCTCTCAGTTTTCTCTATTAGCTTATTAAGTAGCTTTTTTAATTCAGCTAGTTGCTTAACGGTCTCTTCTTTATTCAAGCTTCTTAATCCTCCACGTAAATCGCCTGATCTGGACAATAAAGTTCACATAAGTGGCATTTAATGCATTTATCTTGATTTAATGGTATTGCTATATGGTATCCTCTTTCATTAATGTTTTCTGAGAGCTTGAAGACTTTAGAGGGACACATTTCAACGCATATTCCGCATCCCTTACAATAATTTTCGTTTACTACTACTTTGGGCATTCCAATTACCTAAATCACCTAGATGAGAGCTCCTTATAAGTTCTCGCCACTTCATCTAATGCTTTTCTCAAATCGCTCATTGATAGTATTTCGACTCTAACTGGTACTTTAAATGCTAAGGTTAGTGCTCTCTCAATAGCTCTTTTAACAGTCCTTGCACCAGTTCTCCTTGAAGCATATACGATCATATTTGTCTTTAATGCACTAACAAACCTAACATTAGAGCTTTGCTCTACTCGCAGTGCATGAAGTACTTTTCTTCTAGTTAAGTTATCCACTTTTCTGAGCCAGTAAATCACTGCTAGGCCTACTTGCCATTTACCTCTGCTAATGCTTTTTTGTCCTTTATTCATGGCTAGGTTTTAATTCTACTATCTGTTAAAAATTTGCTTCGGGGAGCTCAGATTGAGTGCTATACTATTGGACCTTGATCAAACGATAGTAAATACTCTTGAAAGATTTTTCTTAGTTTTTAATATGACTCTCGAGCATTATGGTCTAGAAAGCATTGGGTGGAATGTTTTCTTGGAGCATTATTCAAATGACAGCCTAGACCTATTTATCCCACCAACCGTGTCTAGACGCGATTTTTGGTGGTTCTTTCTCAAAAGCTATAATGATGTGATTGCTCCATCAGATGCTCCAATACCTGGAGCTGAAGACGTATTGAAATTGCTGAAAAATAAGGGATTAAAAGTTGGTGTAATTACTGGAAGAGCTGTTAATGAGGATATTGTATGGGAGGAATTATCAAGATACGGTTTAAGTGATTACATAGATCTACTTCTCACTAGACTTTCAATTCCCCCTTCTAGTACAGATGATGTGATTTCCAAAACTTCGCTATTTAAATTAGCTTTGAGTATATTTAGAATTGTTCCTGAAGAGTGCGTAGTTGTTGGCGACTATTGGGCTGATATGGTGGCAGGTAGGGAGATTGGTGCTAGGCTTGTTATTGGAGTACTCACTGGCTTAATGTCTCCTGAAAAGCTTAAGAAACACGGTGCACATGTAGTTATCAATAGCATTATTGAGCTACCAAGTATCCTAGGCATTACTTAAGGTGGCTAAAATAGCCTGCCACTTTTGCAATAAAGTAGCCTATTTGTGCAGTTAAGCTATTGTGAATGGGAACTTTATCTATCTTCCATTCCTCGGTATTACCTCGATCTTTAAAGGTAAATGCAATTGCCCCCATTCTCCTAATACTTGCTATTTTAGCTAGATTTCTTATTAAATTGGCTGCTGTGGATATCTTGTCTAAGTCAAATATTTTATCAAATAAGTTTGATGGCATATCAAATATTACAACTCTATCCCTAACGTACTTCCTAATGAGCCTTATGTAGCCTGGATATTTTAAGGCTCTACCTCTAAAGACATATGCTAGCTGTGCTCGCTTGCTTTTCATTGCCACCTTTCTTATGATGACTCCTGCTGCCGGAACTTGAATTAGGCTATCGCTATCAGGCATAGCTGTCAGGATTTTCCCATTAATTTTCTTCATCACTACATTCAGAGCATTCAGCAACATGTAAAATGAAAGCGGTTCATAGATGGTTTCGTCGGTCACGTTAACTATAACAGCCCAACCAGTGTCTGGTATTTTACTTTCTAATATTCTCATTCCATTGGGAGCGAACATTTGCTCCATAACTTCGATCTTAAAGCTGTTTCTCAATGCTCTTCTCCATTCATCATAGAGATCCTCTCTACTCGACTTTATTGCCTTTATTATTTCCTGTACCGCCTTTATGCTCTTGGGTGCAAATGAGATGGGTGAAAATACTAAACCTCCCACTAGTTCTGCTAAATCAATTATTGCTCCTATTGCTCCTTCACTGCTTCTTTTCATGAGCTTGCTGGCGATTATTTGCTCAATTCTTGGTGGTTCAAGTGATCTAATTAGTAGCTCGCATAAATCGCTTAAACTTCCTATTTTCTCAAAGTCTTTTTCGCTAATTTCCCTCCCTTTCTCCGGTGCGATGCTCTTAACTATTTTCCCAAGAATTCTTCCATGCCTTTTTAAGAAGTTCATTTCGATTTTAATTTTGGGGGTTATATCTACCCTACTATTATCAACCCCGAACTTAAGCACTAGTGGTGGATTATCTACTTCGCTGGCAACTTCAAGTATGGTTTCGGCATCCATGTATGTGTTGTTTATCATTACTATTGAACTTATTTGATGCCTCCTCCAGATTTCATGTGCTATGGAGAATGCTAGAAGCTCCGGATTTATTAAATGCTTATCTAAGTATCTGTTCTTTGAATATGTGAATATTGTAAGTTCCTTCCAGTACTTTATGTTGTCAATTATTTTGTTGGCAACTTTCATGTGAAGTTCGAGTTCCCTCTTGAGATAAGTTTCATCTCTCTCCTCGAGGAGTAGTGTCATATTTCTCTATGCTTGATATTGAGTGATATCCCCTAGTATTGCCTTGTGATTCCACGTATGTAAATTACTGGATTAATATACTGGGCGAATACTATGCGAATACATTATCGTTTTGATGTCTAGCTAGTATTTTTCCCGGTGTATTAGCTCGCTCAGTGGTATTCGGGGTGGTGGCGAGGGCTTCTCGGCTGGTTTTCCTATTGGTATTATTGCTACTGGCCTTACATGCTCTGGAATTTCTAGTACTCTCCTTACTTCATGCTCGGAAAAGGCTCCTACCCAACATGTACCGTATCCAAGTGCATGAGCCGCCAGAAGCATGTTTTGAATTGCGGCTGCAGTATCCTGTATGCAATATAGCGTTCTTCCTCTTTCGCCATAATATCTTGAGGTTCTAGGTATATTTGCACACACTATAATCACGACTGGTGCTTCTGCAATCCACATCTGACCATAAGCAGCTGAAGCAACTTTTCTTTTCAAATCATTTCCTCTTACAATTATGAATTCCCATGGTTGCAAGTTTCCTGCTGAGGGAGCCCATGTGGCTGCTTCAAGTACTTTCATTAAATCCTCATCTGGTATGTTTTCACTCTTAAATCTCCGTATACTTCTCCTAGTTTTGATGGCCTCGAATACCTCCACGATTTCACCGTAAAATATTTTGTTCTTTAGCTTTAATAGCTTAGTTACTTATTCTGAACTTGCTGATCCATTTGCTCTTCTAATTTTCTCCGTCTACTTCTCGCATACATGTAAACAGCTAGGGTCGCTACAGTTAACACTGCAAGTCCACCTATAGCAGCTGAAACTACACCGTCTGGTAATCTAGTAACTTTCACTTTCATCCAATATCTATCAGTCCACTTTAAATTGTATTCTTTGAGATCTCTTATCCAATCATTTAGCTCCTTAATATAATCGCTATAGACTACATTTTCAGTAATGACTATTACATTATGGAATGCTGCAGCACCAGTAATGTGGTCCTCGGCATTTATGCTGATTATTCTACCTGACTTGTATCTTGCCCCTACAAAATAGGTCATGTCGACTGGCAACCAGCCCCATGGAGGTATGTAAACTGCAGCCCAACCATGCCCCGCAAGATTTATGGTTTCAATGGTTAGGTGTCCACCTAAGATTCCTTCTCTCTTACTCTTTTTCCCTTCCATGAATATAAATGCTAATTGCGTGAATGCTGGAATATTGACTGCTCTGCACATTGCAACTAAGAGATTTGCTTGATCATCGCAGTCTCCAACTTTAATTTTAATGGTGTCGTCTGGATATGTGGGTATTTTTGGTTCACCGCCGATTGGTTCGGGATATTTAATGTTCTCCTCAATCCACTTGATGAATTTGCATAGTAGTCTTAATATGTTTGTTTCATTCTTAGCCATAGCCTTTGCAAGCGAGGTCACATTTGAACTTTTAGACCAAATTCCCTTCATTACGCAGTATTTTTCAATTAGTGCTTTCGGGATATCTGATATGTTTCCGGCTTCTTCCACGCTTATTCTTGGTGCTCTTCTTTTCGATATCTGAACTTCAAGTAGCATTTTAAGCGTCAACTTTGATTTAGCGGGTAGGGTTTCAGGTGCATTAAGTAATTTTACCTTGATGTTTCCATTTTCATCTAGCCCTAAAATCTTCCACTTAACTTCAACTCCATTTATTTCACAATAAAATGACATTAGCTTTTGATGTTCGTCTTCGGGAATTAGGATCATGTTCTTTAAGTCATCTAGTGGATAGCTTTTCTGGCCTAAGTTCTCTACTATAACTTCCATACCGACAACATAAACTTTGGATTCTTGAGATGTTTGACTACTAATCGGTATGGCCGTCAGCATTATTGTTATGAGGATGATAACCCTTAAATTCCGCATTTCTTCCAGACGATATTTCCTAGTCATACCAGAATCCTATAATGTTAGGTCGGCGTTATATTCCTATTGCATTGAAAGCTTATGGTGTTCTTCAATTTATTCAGCGTATTCACTTTGTATACTCCCAAGTTATTTTACCTTTGTAGAGTCGAATGTGAAATAGACTTCCCAGTCCAAGTATAGCTCGGTGGTGGATGTGGAGGATGTGGCGATACTCGTATCCTACCTGGTTGCTGGATTTCTTCCAGTAGCATATAACTATGTGATCGCTAGGAAATTGGCGAAAAAATATGGTGTCAAGGTAATAAGTTCCGACGGGAATTTGAGAGAATTTGCTTCAAGTCGTGATGAATTAAAGATTTCCAAAGAGCTTGGAGTACTTAAGTTGGAGAGTGTAAGTCTTGAGGGAGGGCATCTTCATCTAAAATTATCCATTAATGAACATGTTTTAACTGCGCTTCTCAAATCTGAATTAAAAAGTGGGAGTTCTAGGGAATCATGAGGTCAAGAAGCCTTATGAGTAAGCTGAAGAACTTGAGCTCAGCAATAATATCTGCTACTGCATGTGTAGGGGCTTCTAATTTAATAACTTTCAGTTATGCTGGTTCAACATATGGTTTTTCTCTGCTTTGGGTTACCTTGATCATTCTCATCTTATCTATATTCATTCTTCAAATTGCAGCTCAGGTTGGAATGCTTACTAAGAGAGGTCTCATATCCAATATTAGGCAACACTTTGGGAATTTATATGCAGTAATAGTTTCGTCCTCAATTGCCATATCAAATCAGGCTTCTGTAGTTGCTGAAATTGTCGGGGCCTCAGTTATCTTGAGTGTACTCATTGGCTTTTCACCTGAGGTATGGGCCCCTCTCATCTCGCTGGCCATATGCTTTATTGCAGTGAAGGAGAAGTCGTCTTTTTTGAAATCAGTTCTTGTTTCTCTCAGTTTTGCAATTCTTATATACTTGGTTGCGGCTTACATGTCTAATCCTCCAATTCATGACCTTATTAATGGTCTAATTTCCATTAAAGTGGGTTATTCGAGAGATCTTCTTTTAACAATGATGGCTATGCTGGGTACTTCAATAACAGCTCATACACTCTTATTTGAAGTATCTGAAGCCGCTAGAAAGGTTAAGGAATTTAGAGACTTGGTTGATGAATATAATGGTGCGGTTATTGGTTCAATAATATCTTGCTTAGTCAATATTGCTGCTCTAATAACATGCGCTTCTCTTTTATATCCCACGGGTGCTAGGATTATTGCTGTCGAGGATCTAATGATTTCTTTAAGTAAATTGCTGGGATCCTCCATTATTATTCCGATTTCGATTGGAATGCTTGCTTCTGCTTTTCTAGCTTCCTCGGTTATAGCTCTATCTAATTTTAAATTGCTTGATGAATTAATTGAGGACTTGGCTGATTTACTTAAGATTAGAGCTGCAGTCCTGTCCGGCTGGAAGATTATTTTGTCCTCTTTAACTCTCCTTATGGCTCCGCTTTTACTCTTTGCCGGCTTCTCTCCTCTTAAACTCATTATTCATGCATCTGCAATATCTTTTCTATTCATGCCCATTTCGCTATTTTCGATTCCAATGATTCTTGGACGAATAAACTATCCTTCAGAAGTTAGGGTGAATATATTGCGTTTTTCATGCTGGTTTATTGTGCTATCAATCACATTTGTTTGCGTAGCAAGTTTGATTCTTTCAATAGTGTGAGTTCCTTTAATAGATGCTTTGACTGATGTCTATAAAAATGGTATTAATACTAGCTGCCTACCTGCTTCCATTCCTGATGATAGTGATAGGTCTTCAGTTATTAGCTGTGCGAGTGCTAGTATTAGGTTTAATTTTTCAATTGATTCGAACTCTCTAATCACTATTGTTGATCTTATTTCTCTTTTTTCTGAGTTAGCTTTAATGATCATTAATCCATGCATTTTCCGGCCATTAATTGATAGTGGTAACATTGCACTCTTGCGTTTCTTTATTTTGGTTATTGCTCGGCTTAATGTCTGTCTATATTTACTGTGGGATGTAGCTAGTTTAAAGAATGCTTTTATTGCATTGATTTCCAATGCTTCTTGACCTTTTATTGTTAAAGGTCTATACTCGGGTTCTTCTATAAGGAGTATTAGGTCGTGAATTATGCTTTTTCCTGCCTTATGGACTATAAATCTTTGTAGCTTGCGTATTGCCTCCGGAATCGTTTTTGCTTCAATTAATGTTATGCTTTTTCTACTTATCATGTTTGCAAATTTAGCTTTCTAGATGCATTTTCAGCTTTAGCCTTTATTTAAGCATTTCAGCTTCATGTTCTTTGAGATACTTGGTTGATTGCTTAACATCTGCGAAGAGCTTTCTTACTTCTTCAACATCTTCTGGTAATACTTCTTCATGCCCCTTTCTTTTGGCTACAATTTGTGCTGGGGTTAACATTTGAACTACATATCTGAGTGATGTTTCAAGGCCTATTTTTGTTAGTAAGTCTAGTGCTTCATCACTTATTTTCACACCTTCCTCTTTTGCTCTTATTTTCAGTATTTCCTTGATTTCCTCGGAATTGTACTTTCTAGTGGTTATTATCATTAGTCTATCGAGGATGTCAAGCGGTATTCCGTGAGGTGCCTCTATATCTGTTCCTCTAATCTTGGTTATTCCCCTATTTGTTGCTAGAATTATTATTGGAGCTAGTTCGCTCTCCATGGCTCTCCCTAGAAATGAAAATGCTTCTATATCTAGAGCTGATGCTTCATCTATGAACATTACTCCCGGAATTATCTCTGCTCTTCCTTCATCAACCCATCTCTTTACTAGTTCATCGACTTCTTGTCTCACATCTGGTGGAATTTCTTTTTCCTCTCTGCCTCCGAAGAGTAGACTTAGTAGTCCGCCTGAACTGCTATGCATTCTAACATCTAAGTCGTGGAGTGTGACTGTGTATATGAATTCCTTGTCTTTTAGAACTGGTCCATCGGGCATTGGAATTTTGCTTTCCCCCTCAATATCGTATTTTGGTGCTTCTTCATAGTCGATGCATCTACCTAGCTTGGTTACTCTTCCGGTCTCAGCATCAATCCATATTACATCTCCAACTCTGACTCCCTTAGCTATTACTTCATATGCTGTTGCCGGCCCAGCAGTCAATGTTCTCGATTCATTTCTAGTTTTAAGCTTTATCCTAACGCTTTCAGGTACTTGCTGATACGGATTGTATGGGTGCCTTGTCATTTTTATGTCGATATCAGCTACCACGCCTTCATAGACCTTTTTGAATTCATGTATTCTAACTCCAATAGCTTTTCTCATAGCCTGCATGAGTACCTCGGTTTTCTTTAGTTCGCTTGAGTATATTTCGGATCCAGATATCGCTATAAATGGCACATCCTCTCCTAGCTCTTTTGCAATTGCTACTGCTATTGCCGTTTTACCTGTTCCAGGTGGACCTGCAAGCAGAATGCCTCTTCCCGCCATTTTTCCTTGCTTTATAAGCTCGACTATTATTCCTGCAGCTTCTCTAGCCTCTATTTGTCCTACCATTCCATCAGCTTTCATCAGTGCTTTTCCGTTTCTTAGTCCAAGCCCCTTTATGTGGCTATGTGCTCCGACTCTCATAAATCTGAGTTCATCTCTTGTCGAGGACATGGTTTCTCCCCCGCGTTACCTGCAAATACCGAGAGAAAAACTTAAGGTTTTAACGCTTAAAGTTAACTTTATTGATATTGGCATTGTCATGCTAATTGTTGATGATTTGAAGTCGTTAGATGAATCGTGCATTAGCTACTGAGTTCCCTATTTAACTAGTGTCAGTTATTTATTCAACATCTATGTTTTCTGGTGGGAATCCAAGCTCTATTAGTAGTTCTTTCACTCTCAATCTGTGATCTCCCTGCAGTTCTATTCTTCCATTTTTTGCGGTGCCGCCGCAGGCTAATTTGCTTTTTAAAACGGCTGCTATTTCATATAGGTCTACATCCTTATCGTTTATTCCATCAATTATTGTTACTTCTCTACCCCATTTCCTCTTTTCAACTTTTACTCTAATTCTCTGCTGCTCTTTGGCTATTGATTGGCAAACACATAGGTCTTTGGGTAAGCCACATATTGGGCAGATATCGCTCATGGGCATAATCCTCTCTGTCTCCACTGTCTTTTAATAATATTAGTTCTTATAAGCCTTTACTTAGCTGGAACATTAGGTTTTTATTTATCCTCCGCAATGTCTTTTCTCTGGTGAGTGGCTTGCCATATAAGTGTGGTAGATGTGGTCATATAATTGATAATCTCGAAGAATTTGAATCTATGCCGGGAATGCGCTGTCCAATCTGTAATTATAGAATATTTTACAAAGTCAGGCCGCCGATAGTTAAAAGAATTAAAGTGTAATTAAGCGTTTGTTTGTCTGCTTCGATTTATGGATTAGACACATTAATTCAAAGATTATTTTTGCTGCAACTATTGCGCTTTGGCTCGTTAATTTTTGAGTTGAGAGTTCAACTACATCGAATCCTACTACTTTTTCACTGACTATCTCGGCTATTATGTCCAGTAGTTGGGTCATGGTTATGCCTTCAGGTTCGGGATTTGATACTTCTGGGGCTATTGAGGGATCTAAAACGTCAATATCTATTGAAAGCCAATAATGATCGGCATTCATATGCGAGATTATTTTCCTAATTTTCTTCACAATCGCCTCCAATCCATTTTTCCATATTTCTCTTGTCGTAATGTACGTTAATCCATGATCTTTTACGTACTTAATTTCTTCGTCGCATGTTGCTCTAGTTCCTATACATAGAACTCTACTATGGGGAGCCAGCTCTACGATTCGTCTAACAACTGTCGCATGGCTAAGCTTCACTCCTGGTGGATATTCATCTCTTAAATCTAGGTGTGCATCAAATACTATTACACCGCATTTTTCTAGTGCTTTTACTGCACCATAGGTTACTGTGTGCTCCCCACCAATGACTACTACGGTCTTCTTCATGGAAGTCAATGCTCTTACCACTTTCTCAACCCCTCTAACTACTTCAGCAGTGCTGCTCAGCGTCGTTAAGTCGCCTGCATCATGAACTTTCAATTGGTCGAAATCGATTTGTGCTCGAAAGCTGTAGGATTCAATGTTCTGAGATGCATACCTTATAATTGCTGGAGCAAACCTAGCACCCGGCTTAAATGTTACAGTTGCATCATATGGTACGCCAATCACTACAAATTTTGATTCTTCAAGTGTTGACTGTGCTCCTCCAAAATATCTGCTTTCATTAGTGATGTAGAACTTCATAATTTCTTGTAGTTCATTCTCCACAACCGTCCCCACCATGCCAGTTAACCACCTTTATTTACCAATTCCCATTCTTATAACTGTAAGGAGCGGGGGCTTGGAGTTATGAGGGAAAAGCTGATAGTAAATTTGAGTGATTTCGAGAAGTGGTTGCTTGAAAAGCATCTAGCCGAATTTAAGAGCGAGTTGTATGTTAAGGAATTTGTCTCTCAGGGTTTTGTTTTCTTAATTTTATCTGGAAGCCGTTACTTGAGGCTCTATATTATAGAGAATGCCATGCCCGAGCTCAAGAGATTAAATCCCTATCTAGCCTGGTCTCTATTCTCCAGTTGTGTTATTAGTCTACGGTCTTCGCATGAATGCTTAGAGATAGAATATGATAGAAGTAAACTTAAAAGTGTTCAAAAATCCATTAAAGTTGGTAGTTACTCACTAAACTTAAAGTAATGGTGATGGGTAAGGGAGAGCTGAGCCTTGGATAAGTATGAAAAGATCATGGAGTTGGCAAGGAGAAGAGGCTTTCTCTGGCCATCAGCCGAGCTATATGGTGGGGTTAAGGGTTTCATTGACTTCGGCCCTCTCGGAGCAGTTCTCAAGCACAATATTGAGGAAAAGTGGAGACGTTGGTTTATTTATAGGCATCAGGATTTCATAGTTGAAATTGAGACCCCTGTCGTAATGCCAGCTAGAGTATTTGAGGCGTCCGGTCATGTTGAGCACTTCACTGACTATATTGTTGAGTGCACTTCATGTCATAGGAAGTTTAGAGCTGACCACTTGATCGAGGAGCAGGCTGATGTGAAGAACATTGAGGGATTAAGTGCCAAGGAATTGACTTCAATAATTAGGGAGAAGGGTGTTAAGTGTCCTGAATGCGGAGGTGTTCTAAGCGATGTTAAGACTTTTAACTTGCTATTCAAAACGACTATTGGCCCCTATAGTGAGAATTTAGGATATGCTAGACCTGAAGCTGCTCAAGGTATGTTCTTAGCGTTCAAAAGAGTGTACGAGGTTATGAGAAACAAATTGCCCCTTGGAATTGCACAGCTAGGCAGAGTTCTTAGAAATGAAATTTCACCTAGACAAGGTCCAATAAGATTAAGGGAATTCACGATTATGGAATTGGAGCTATTCTTTGATCCTCAAGATCCCTCATGCCCCCTCTTCAATGAATTTGAAGATGAGCCTCTCCGCCTTCTTTCAGAACGCGATATTAGGGCGGGGAGACAGGAACCCCGAACTTTATCTGCAAAAGAGGCAGTTAATCGGGGATTGATTTTAAATGAATGGCAGGCCTATTTCATGGTACTTGGGCGGAAGTTTGCTGAAAGCTTGGGAATACCATTTGACTGCCAAATGTTCATAGAAAAGCTTCCTGAAGAGCGTGCTCACTATTCGGCTCAAACATATGATCAGGTAGTGAAGTTGGATCGCTGGGGTTGGGTTGAGATTGCTGGCTATTCTCATAGAACGGACTATGATTTGAGGAGGCACATGGAGTATAGTGGTGTGGATCTACGTGTATCAAAGCCTTTACTTAGGCCTAAGATTGTTGAGAAGACCGTTGTTAAGCCGAATATGCGTGTTCTTGGACCCAAGTTGAAGGGGAGTGCAGGTGTTGTTCTAAGTCAGCTCGCTAAATTGGAGCCTGAAACTATAGAGCGTGAGCTTAAGGATAAGGGGTACATTGAAATTGCTGGTTTCAAGCTTACAAAGGAGGACTTGATTGTTGCAAAAGAGAAAATTGAGATAAAAACTAGGAAGTTTATTCCTCAAGTCGTCGAACCCTCATTTGGTGCTGATAGAATTGTCTATGCTACGCTAGAATATGCTTACTCGGAGAAAGAGGGAAGAATAGTTCTCAGGCTGCCAAGGGATGTTGCACCAATTCAAGTTTGTGTATTACCATTAGTCAATAAAGATGGCTTGCCGGAGTTGGCGTTAAGAGTCTACAAGCTATTGAGATCTCATAATTTCAGAGTTGAATATGATGATTCAGGGTCTATAGGTAGGCGGTATGCTAGGGCTGATGAAATAGGTGTTCCATTAGCTATAACAGTCGATTACCAGTCATTGAATGATGAAACTGTGACTATTAGAGATAGAGATACTTGGAAGCAAGTTAGGGCGAAGATTTCTGATTTGCCAGTGTTAATTAAGAATTACTTGAGTGGAGAGCTTGAGTTTCATCAGCTCGGCGCACCCCTATGATCTCGGTTTCTCATCGACTTTTCAAGGCATCCTCATCAGCTTTGTTAGTAAAGTATTTCAATAATTTTATTATCAATAGTGGTAGTTGAGTGGTGGCCTTCATGAGCAGGCCTCCGGAAAGGCGATTGCGAATAAGGAGACATCCGGAAATTGAAGTTGGAACAGCGAAAATGAATCCTCAAATGATGAGCGAGCTGCAAATTACTGATGAAATAGAAGTGGTCATTGCGGGGAAGAGAAAGTGCATTTTAAAGGTTACTGGGGATGAGCGTGTTCCATTAAGAGAAGTATGGGCAAATGCTGAGGAGCTTAAAAGGCTTGGTATTGCTGATAATTCTATTGCAACTATAAGAAGGCCGCTAAGAAGTTAATATTGATGCAATGCGCACTATAATAGTTGATGCATTGGGCTGTGGAAGGGGTAGGCGATTAGCAACAGTAGATGTCATTGGATGTGGACCTAGGGCGGTGGCCGGAGTTCTTGAGAAGCATGAATTGTTAGTAGATGTTTTTCCCGCCTTTACTATTTTATCTAAACCTAGATTATTGGAGAAGTATGATGTCCTGTTCGTGAGTGCTATGACAGTAGACTTGCCAACGGCGAGAAAGATAAAATCGTTGTGGGACAAGTTTTCTAAAGGTCCTGCAATTATTGGTGGTCCAATAGCTGCAGATCCTTATGATGCTCTAGTTAGGGCAGGATTCGATTTGGCTGTTATAGGTGAAGGGGAGGAGACTTTAGAGGAGCTTTTGCCAATAATATCGTCTGGTGAACTTTTACCTGATTCTCTTTACAGGGTTAGGGGAATTGCCTTCAAGACAAGCTCGAGTGTAAAGCTGAACCCACTAAGGCCAATAATGAGCAGAGAGAAGCTGGCTCAATATAAGCACTCAATTAGAGTCATAAGGGGGTATCCATATTATAGGGTGGCTCGAGTATATGTTGAAGTTGTTAGGGGTTGCAGTAATTACTATAGAACTACGCTTGAACTTCCTGATGGAAGGAAGTGCAATGGTTGTGGCAATTGTAGATTAGCACCTCTAGATCAAAGATATTATTGTCCTCAAAATATTCCCCCAGGTTGCGGTTATTGCTCGGTTCCAAGTCTCTTCGGTCCATCAAGGAGCAGGCCCATGGATATCATATTAGATGAAATTGAGGGGCTAATCAAAATGGGTGTTAGAAGAATAGTTTTATGTGCCTCAGACTTCCTCGACTATGGAAGGGATGAGCTAGTATATCCAGATCCCTTGACCGACCCAGTACATCCTCCTCCAAACTTAGATGTTCTAGAGTCCCTATTGTCTGGAATTAAATCAATTATTGAGAAGCTGGGTTTCAAGGTTTTTGTCGGTATCGAGAATATTAAGCCGTGTCTTGTGAATGAGGATGTAGCTAAATTACTTGGAAAGTATCTTAAAAATTCCCCTGTTCACATTGGGTGTGAAACTGGATCATCAATGCATGCACGAGCTTTAGGTAGACCTTCATTACCGCAAGAAGTGCTTCGAGCCATAAGGTTATTGAAGGTCCATGGACTTAGACCATATGTGTATTTTATTCATGGTCTACCTGGCCAAACAATGGAAACTGCAAAGGAAACGGTCAAGGTTATGAATATGGCTGTAGCGCTTGGGGCAGAGAAAATAACTGTCTACAGGTTTCAGCCATTACCAATGTCTGCTTTTGGCGATTTTCCTAGAGCTCCACCTGCACATAGAGATCCGGCTAGCTATATTATTTGGAAAACTGCTAATGAAATAAACTCGATGTTGAAGAGGAAAATGATAGGTGAAGTTGTTGAGGCAATTGTTGTTAAATCGTTTTTCACTAAGAAGAAAAGTTATATAGCATATCCATTTTCCCACGGCCCTGTAATATATATTAGAAATCGATCGCTTGCCGAAAAACATCTAAATGATATTGTTAAAGTGAGAATCACAAGAGTTGTATCGGATAGAGCTGTTGAAGGGGAGATTATAGAATCAGAATAGTTATGAGTGTAATCTCAATTCTAGGATTAAGATATTGCTTCTACACCTTTAATCAAATACTTAAATCCATAATAGGATGCGGCAATTGCCGTAACTGGTATATCAAACCAGAATGTAGCTATTCTGGCTAATATTGCTGCTGATGCTGCTAAATCAGCTGGTATTCCGAATGCTGTTAATGCGGTTGTAAACACTGCTTCTAAAATTCCAAGCATGCCGGGTATCATTATTGGAGTCATTTGTATGAAGTCGCCAATGATAATTGTTAATGCTGCAATCCAAAATGATATCGGATAATTTAGTGCCAAGAAGACTATGTAAAATATTGCTATATTAGCCATCCAAGTCGCTATTACCGTGACGAACGCAGCCAATAGGTGTAATGGCTTGTTCCTTAGTTCAATTATGGCCTCTCTGAAATCTGAAACAACTCCTAGTAGTGAATTTCGTAGTGTATTTTTCTCATACTTTTCAAGTGTCTTTTTCAATTTACTTTCAATTAACATAAATATTTTGCTGGCTACTTTCTCAACAGCATCTGTTCTTTGACTCAGATAAAATGCGAATGCAACAAGTAATGCTACAAATACTATTGCTAAAGCTATTATGATTTGTATCGATTTTGGCATTGTGTACTCGCCGTAAATTGCTATGTAGCTTACTATAGCGCAAAGTATGAATCCGAAAGTGTAAAGTATTCTGTGCATTATGACTGCAGCAGTTCCTTTACCAATAGGTACTTTGGCCTCTCTATTTGCCAGTATAACTCTCAGCATTTCAAGTAGTACACCTGATGGAGTGACATAGCATGTGAAGATTCCTGCTAGTGAGACTGATAGTGTTGTTTTGAATTTTATGTCATGATTAAGTCCTTTAAGCAAAATGTGCCAGGTGAGAGCATAAAATGTTAATCCCGCTAAGTCGAGGAGCAGTGTTAAAATGAAAAACTGTACGCTTATCTGTGATAAGATTTTAAGCACGCTATTATACCCTACCACATGTAAAAGAATGATTATGATTAGTAGGCCCACTGCATATGAGGCTGCCAGTATCAGCTTTTCCCTATGCTTTCTTAGCGTTCGAAGCATTTATCTCAGCCCGCGTTCATTGACTAGTAGAAGTCTAAGTATAAATATCGATTACGCAGTGGGGGGTTTATAGTGTCTTCGCCTAAGGAACGCATAACTGCCTCACTAGTGGATTCAAGAGTTATTGTTTGGAATGTAGAGGAGGCCCGCCAACTATATAGGAACGGCTTTTTCGGTAAGCCTATCGGCATAAAAAAGCCTAGAGATGCTTCTTTTAACGCTCCACTGGAGCTTTCATTATTTGAAGCTCTCTATTTAATGGATAAGGGAGCTATTAAAGTAATAAATGAAGAGGGAAGGGTAATTTCCAGGGACGAATTGCTTGAAGTAGCTAGACGGTCCTATAGGCTCTTCGATGATATGTATCGTGTGTATCATGACCTTAGGGAAAAAGGTTATGTTGTTAGACCCGGCATGAAGTTTGGTGCTGATTTTGCGGTTTATGAATTTGGCCCGGGAATCGATCATGCACCTTTTCTCGTTGATGTTTTACCAATGAATAGCAAGCTGGATCCAATAGACATAGTTAGGGCTGGTAGGCTCTCTCATAGTGTTAGAAAGAAGTTCATAATAGCTACAATAAACCCTGTAACTAAGGAAGTTTCCTATATTATGTTTAAATGGTTTAAAGCTTAGCTTGATATTAAGTTAGTTTACGTGATAAATTTGCTAAATGTCCATTTGATTGCGCCATATATTCTCTTCCTTTCCCTTTCACTTACAACTCCCTTCACTACTATTTGAACTAGTAACCCTTTTTTCTCAATGATATTGTAGCTAAATCTTGGATTTTCTTTTTTAATTCCAGCTAATACTTTTCCTATAAAGAATTGCCTGAACTCCTTGGAATTGATATTTACTTTTACATGTTCGTCTGGCACTATCTTCATGGTATTTCCATATTCAAATATTTGAGCTATTACTCTTCCCCTATTATCGAGGATTTCAAGTGAAGGTTTTTTGGTTTCTTCCAATTTCACTGCTTTCCTTAATTCCTCTTCTCTAGTCATTCTCTCTCTAATTTCTACCTCTATTCCCTTTTCTTTGACTCTCAGCTTTTTTTCAACGAGTCTTAAGCATATTTTCCATAGCTGAATTTCCCTTTCCAGTTCAACTATTCTCTTCTCAATGAACTTCCTGAGCTCATCAAGCCTGTCTATGTAACTCACTTTTCCACCTTAATTGCGGCTTCTTGAATGGGAACTGCTATTCTCATGTTTAATTTCACTTCATTCTGTATATGCGTTGTGCTTTGAAGTAACTTAATAATTCAATTTAATCAATTGAAATTGGCAATATTGGAAGAATATCATAGTTAAGCCGCTGTATTGCTCTTTGTTGCTCCTGCATGATACGGTAAATATTTGAATTATTTGAACGGTCAAGATTTCTTATAAATGAACTTGGAAAAGCAATTTTTCAAAGCTAAACGTAAACTAAAATTTTTCAGTAAGGCTTAAATTTGCTCTAATCCGACTAAAATACGACTTCATCGAACAGCCATTGCGGAGGGATGTGCTTGGCTTCACAGCCTGCAGTAGGAAATGTAGTGCTTGTAGGTAAGAAACCAGTAATGAACTATGTGCTAGCGGTAATTATCCAGTTTAATCAAGGAGCAGATGAAGTCGTAATAAAGGCTAGAGGAAGAGCGATAAGTAAGGCGGTTGATGTAGCTGAAATAGTGAAAACGAGATTCTTGCCGGAGCAAGTTGAAATCAAAAACGTGAGCATAGGAACAGAGCTAGTTGGCAGTGGTGATCAGCAGAGAAATGTCTCAATAATTGAAATAGTGCTTGCAAGAAAGGCCTAGAGTACAGCATGCATAGTTAAATATCACATCTAATTTATTTAAACATAAAGTATGTGAATGCTCGGCGTTGGTGATTGAATTGGATGCTGTTGCCGTACGGGCTTTGAGACTTGAGCCTTCCCCCACCTTAAGTATTGCAGAAAAAGCTAGAAGGCTGCAAGCTCAAGGACACAAAATTGTGAAGCTTGATATTGGTGAACCTGATTTTGATACACCCTCTTTCATAGTGGAGGCTGCAATTGAGGCTCTCAAGAGTGGGGCAACCCACTATACTTCATCACGAGGGATTCCGGAATTAAGGCATGCAATTTCAGAATTTTATGGTCGAGTGCTAAATGTTGACGTTGACCCAGAAAGAGAACTTATTGTTACTCCAGGATCTAAATTTGCACTTTATTCTGCAATACAAATAATCGTTGATGAAGGAGATGAAGTGATTATTTTAACACCTGCATGGCCAACTTACAAGTCATGTGTTAAGTTGGCAGGAGGGAGAATTATTGAGGTTCCTTGCATGAGCTCTGGACGCTTGGATGAAGAATTACTGAAGGAGTCGATTACTAGTAGAACTAAGCTGTTAATAGTGAACTCACCTAATAATCCCACTGGGGAAGTATTGCCGCCAAGCGATTTAAAGATACTAGTTGATTTAGCTCAAGATCATGACTTCTTTATTATTTCCGATGAGGTATACCGGTTCATTGTTTACGATGAGGTCAAGCCATATACTATGCTCTCATTTCCAGAGATTAGGGATAAACTAGTAGTTGTTGATGGTTTTTCCAAGACTTGGGCAATGACTGGATGGAGACTGGGGTTTGCAGTTGCCCCGAGCGAGTTAATACGTTACATGAATATGATGCAGCAAAACGCCACTACATGCCCAACTTCATTTGTTCAGTATGCTGCAATTAAAGCGCTCAGTGAACCATTGGATTCCATTAAGTATATGATCGATGAGTACAACAGGAGGAGACTCTACATAGTTAATGAGTTGAATTCAGTAGATGGAATAAAGTGTAATTTGCCGAAGGGAGCCTTTTACGTGTTCCCTGACATATCAGGTCTCTCTATTGATTCTGAGCAGTTCGCTGAAAAATTGCTTACTAAAGCTCATGTTTGCGTACTGCCAGGCATATCTTTTGGATTGGGCGGAGAGCACCATATTAGAATATCGTATGCGACTTCAATGATGATGTTGAAGGAAGGGGTCTCCAGAATAAAGAGCTTTATTGAAAATGAATTGAAGAAAACTTAATACCTACTAATTTTGCTATTCTCTTTACTGCTCTATAATTATCATGAAATACTAGTAATTGATGATTGCTTGGAGTATTATCGATAAATCTCCATACATCCCCCTTGAGTTTCACCTTTATCTGTGTTCTGCACATGTCTTCTAAGCCAATTGATGAATCAATTATTACTCCTTCAGCGGCATGTAAAGTGCCCAGTTCTCTGCTTAGGGATAGCAGAATTACTTCAGTGTTTATTGGAGTTTTAACGTCAAGGCTGACGCTTTTTTGCGATTCAAAGTGCTTCACCAGCTTTATCTTTTTACCATTTTCAGATGACTTTAGTGGAGCAGTGCAATGTGCAAGTATCAATGTATTTTCGGCTGGATTAAATGATGAAGTATTGCAAATGATTGGTGGAATGGCTGAGAGGTTTTTGCTTAAAACATAGGATATGGTCATTGCCTCATCGCTTTCACATATCCCTATTAACCCCTCTGAGTTAAGTAAGCTCACAGTTAAGCAGGGGGTTATGCCATACTTCTCTATGTACTTAAAACAGTTGAACATGACTATTTTAGCATTGTTTTTATTCATTAATTGTTTTGCAGCTAAATACAACTTCACTGATTCCTTTAGATCACTTACGCTAACTTCATGTAGCTCTGCTTGTTCTAGCACTTTGTTTAATACTTTGTTTATGCTTTCTTTATTTACTCTTCTTCTGGTGTTTTCCATTGCTTCTTCGTCTAATCCAATAATCTCCAGTTTTCCCTTAGCTCCAATGTTTAGGGTTCTGTTTTTCCCTCCTACATCAATTGCCTTTAGGCTCGTTATTTCATGTATAGTCTTGATTATAGCCTTTAAATTGCGGAGTTCATTAGCAACTTGGTTAGGTTTCTCTAAATTTAAATATGCCATGTCTGGATGAACTCCAAGCAGCTTGGCTTTTTCTCTTGCTTCTATTGCTGATGGAAGTGAGTTTCCGCTGTTATGTGCCAATATTATTGCCGCTTTTTCAATTTTTGTTGCTATTCTTGCTGCTATTGATGATGTTCCGCCAGTTAGTACTCCAATGAGAACTGCATTGGCATCAGGAGAGATCTCTACTTTTTCGGCTTCTTCTGCACTCTTGATGCATCCATATAAGTTGATCTTAAATCCATGCTTTAGCATTAAGTGAATTATTGCATCAAGCTTTTTCCTCCAATAATTCTCTTGGTGTATTGGTGAGGCGACGGGTATTAGATCTACCTCGATCATATTCTCCTCCAACTATTAATACTTGAAGTGAATTAAATAGTCTTGGTGGTGTCGTTGAGTGGGCATGGGGAGTTGCCTAAAGTAGCTCCACCATTTTCATTAAGAGTTGAGAGCTTAGAGGATCTTGCTAGGTTCGTTGCCTCCATTGCTGCACTTGGACAACCAACTTATGTGCTTCACTTTGTACATGGGGATAAAAGCATATTGGGAATAATTGCCGTATATAGGGACTACTACAAGTTCTATGGTATGCCCATATTCTACTATTATGAAAGTGAAAACAGAATTTCAGGAAACTACTTTCTCGTTAAAGCTGAGGAGACAGGGGAGCGTGTACAAATTTCGAATGGCGTAAAACCTGGATGGATAGCTGTGCCAATAATAAAGTTGAAGGAAAAGCCTCCATTCATACATGTATAGTCAGTTCCAATTTTAAAGACGCGATTAAACGTGCATCAACTATTTTTCAATCACAAATATTAATAATGACCTCAACATAAACGCCGTGGTTTTCCATATTTCATGCAAGCAAGACTTTTATATCTTCACACTTCCATTGATAGTGGAATAACCATGTCAAATAGGAAAGTAATATTGTACACGACTCCCAACTGCCCGAGATGCATGATGATCAAGAAGTGGTTAAGTGATAATGGAGTCAAGTTTGAGGAGAGAAATCTTGAGGATCCTGATGTGATGGCTGACCTGATAATGAGGGATATATTTGCTTTATCGGCTCCAGCCCTGGAGGTAGATGGGAAGGTTTATTTAGATAAGGATTTATTTCATGGTGATTCAGTTAATGAGTTACTTTTGAATAGTGTGGTGCTGGGTAAGAGGGGTTAGATGTGAGTGATAAAATTAGGTTGAGCTTGAAAAGGCAGGAAATAAGGTCCCCTAAAGAAATAATGGTTAGAACTAGTAAGGGTTTCTTTGAGCCATGGGATAGAAGTAAAATTGTGAAGCAATTGCTTAGAGAGACTGTTCTTGCTGAGAAGTTCTTTGGTATACCGCCAATTTCTAAGGAGGAAGCTGAAGCCATAGCATTGGAAGCTGAGAGGAGAATTGTTAAAATGGGGTCATTCTTCGTAAGTGGTCCACTCATTAGAGAGGTAGTAAATAACATTCTTTTAGAGTTCTCTTCATCAAAACCCGAGTATGTTATTTACCGAAATGTACTTACAAGAGTAGGTGCACCAGTTTATGATTCATATTTAATTGATATTGGTTTGGGTTTCGAAGCTAAGGAAAACGCCAATCTTCAACCCAATCCAGAGACTTCACATAAAAAGAAGGCCGACAAGCTATCTAAGGAGCAGTATCTCTTGTTATTGCCAATTGAGGTTGCTGATGCCCACTTGAAGGGCGATATCCATATACATGATCTAGAGTACTTTGGTACTCGACCATTCTGTCAAGACCATGACTTGCGCTACTACCTTTACTATGGCCTCATGCCCGATGGAACGGGCTTTAAAACTAGCGTAGCTGGCCCAGCAAAGCATCCTGAAGTTGCAGTGCTTCACTCAGTTAAGGTTTTAGCAGCAGCACAAACTAATTTTGCTGGGGGTCAAGGCTTTTACAATTACAATGTATTTCTGGCTCCATTTCTGAGGGGATTGAGTTATAGGCAGATAAAGCAGCTAGCGCAAATGATGTTTTATGAGTTGACTCAGTGCTATGTAGCTCGTGGAGGCCAGTTGGTATTCTCTAATGTACAGCTGTGCCCCGGTATACCTGAAATATGGCGTGATAAACCAGTTGTACTTCAGGGCAGAGTGGGCCCTGAGACGTATGGCGATTATGAGGAGGAGGCGCGCCTATTCTTTAGAGCAATTTACGAAGTGGCTTTAGAGGGTGATTATTGGGGTAAGCCATTTAATTTCCCAAAGCTGGAAACCTACATTACTCCAGAGTTCTTCAATTCTGAGTACTACGATGAATGGTTTATTGTTCACAAGGTTGTTGCAAAGTATGGTACACCCTACTTCGATAATGCTATTCCACCATATCGAGGGTACGGTAAAGGAGTTTCTTGCTATCAATGTTGCGCTTACACTTTCACTGAAACCCCTGAAAGCGATCCTGAATTTGAGGAGAAAATGTACTTTATTGATGGAAAGCATTTCAGCATGGGTGCCTGGCAAGTAGTTACTCTCAATCTTCCTAGGGCAGCTTATAGAGCTAATGGCGATGACGATAAGCTGATAGAGGAAATTTTCAGGTTAATGGACTTATCCATTGAGGTATTTAAGTCAAAGATGAAGTGGATGAAGTTAATGATCGAAAATAATAGATTACCCTTCGCTACTCAGAGACCGAGGGATCCGAGAACGGGTAGGCGGGGGCCTCCAGCAGTTGATTTTAGTGAGCTAGTTTATGTTATTGGAATTGTAGGTGGAAATGAGATGGCTCAATGGCACACGGGATACCAGCTTCATGAGTCCGATGAAGCAGTAAAGTTGCTGGTGAAAGTCCTGCTTCACATGCAGAAGTATAGAAGAGAGCTCGAGGAGAAGCATGGGTTGAAATTAGCTATAGCTAGAACTCCGGCCGAAAGCTCTGCGCAGAGATTAGCTGTATGTGATCTAATGTCCATGGAGTTTAGAGATAAAGCTGAAAAAGTTATTAAGGGAGATTTAGAGTTAGCTAAGAAAATGATAGCTGAGGATGAAAGGGATGTTCCCGTATACTATAGTAATGGAACACATGTATATGTGGGGGCTAAAGTGCCGCTAACTAAGCGCATATTAATAGAGCACAAGTTCTTCCCATTACTGTCAGGTGGAAATATTTTCCACATATGGCTCGGAGAAGCTTATCCAGATCCAATAGCTCTTCTTAAAATGACCCAGAAAATCGCTACTTCAACTCAGATAGGGTACTTCGCGTACACTAAGGATCTAACGATATGCGATTCATGTGGTAGGGTTTCACCTCTATTAAATGAGAAGTGTCCAAATTGTGGATCTACTAATGTTAGATGGTGGAGTAGAGTCACGGGTTACTATCAAGATGTTACTGGTTGGAATGAGGCCAAGAAGAGGGAGCTTCTTGATAGATACCGCGTATCTATTTCAGAGTTTTAATTGCTTCGCTTAGTGGAACATAAGTCCCAAGCTTCCTATGTCTAACCACTATGCCGGGCAGCTTCATATATCCGGCCAGTTTGCATAGCTCGTGAGGTTTTATGCTTTCTACTTTTCTTAAATTCTTATCTGCACCCTTCTCAGTCAAGATTTCAAATAGCACTAAAAGTTTTCTTTTACACTTGGCGTCAAGATAACCTAGCTCTATAAGTTCATTCTCAATGGCTTTCAGCTTTTCGATTTTATCATTTATTGTTTTGGCTACTGGAATTCTTAGCTCAACATACTCTAATGGTGATTCTAGAGCTATCTTTATGGTTTTCTTGATTTCCTCTATTGTCTTAGTAGTGATGTTAATGCCAGATATTCTACTATACTCCCTTACTGTTAGAGGAGCCTTAATGTCTATTGAGATTGCGTCTAGGCAGTCGTAGCTGTATATAAGTTTGCTGATTATATTTGGGTTCGTTGCATTAGTATCAATACCATATTTTAAGCCTAAATTCTTGACTTCAATTCCCAGTTTTATAAGGCCCTCAGGTTGAAGTGTGGGTTCTCCACCCGTAACTTTGCATGCTGATACCACGATTGTTGCATGTTTAATTGTATTTACTAGCTTTTCCATGTCTATTTTTTGTTCAGGTTTCTGCTCCCATAAATGGTAGTTGTAGCAGTAAATGCACCTAAAATTACATCCAGTAAACCATACTACAAATGCTGGATCTTCTGGATAGTCAACTAGGCTGACATCTCTAAATCCCGCAATGTAAATCTTTGTCATTTAAACCACCAGCTTCAGGTTTACGCCCATACCGCTTTTCGCTTTTTCAAGCACTTCAATTCCCTCAATTACTTCTCCTACTGGTACAACTGGGCTTGCTAGTTTGAGTTCGCTTAAATATATGACCATCGCCTGACTTGCATGCCAGTATGCTACTTGCCCTTTCCTAACCTCTTTCACTGTTCTTTCAATCATTGCCTTGATTGGCAATGCAATCAGGATTTGTTGGTCAATTTTGCTTAATCTTGTTGTTAGTGGTAATTTCCTAATGATGGCCTGTATGGTCAGTGGTGCTTGTCCTCTTATTAATCGCATCTTTACGGGTTTCATGTTTGGAATGTTGAGCTCGATCAAATATTCCTCAATACCACTCATCACTCGTATGTTGTTCCTAATAGCCTATAAGCATTACATTTGAGCTTCTACACGTTTAACTAAGATCACGCGAAGAATAGGCATAGTTCCTCCTTAAGTTCAGCTGGCTTTCTAATGATCTTTCTAGGCCTCAACCATTCCGGCATGTATTCTGCGTATTTCAAGTATCTAAAGTCAAGGTATACAATGGCTCCTCTATCCTCTGGGCCTCTTATAGCTCTTCCAGCTGCTTGGCATGCTTTCCATATTGATGGAATTACGTATCCATAAAGCTTGGCTTTTCGACCGAAAATACTTTCATAATATTTGATTTTAGCTTTAAGAGTTAAGGTTGGCTCCGGAAACGGCACTCCAGCAAGCACTACAGCATCCATTTCTCTATTTGGAAAATCTTCTCCCTCCGATGCTCTTCCGCCGCAGACTCCAAGGTAAATTGCTCCTCTACTTCTCGCCTTTTCCTTAAACATTTCTATTTGCCTTTCTATGAATTTGGCTGAATGATGTTCTTTTTCTATAAATAGTGGCTTTCTAATCTCAGTTACTCCTGCTTCTATGAGTCCATTTAGCACTTCATATGATGCTGCAAACACTCCAATACCGCTATCCACTACTTCACTTACAACATAAATGTATTCAACCATCCGATTGTACATTGAATTGCTTCTCATTCTATAGTCGCTTGTTACGTCTAGGGCAACTACGGTTAGTATTTGGTCCGGTAATGGGTCTATTTCTATGTTCACTTTTTTCAATGGCTGTAGCCCAGTTATTTTTCGGTAACTTTTTTCGTCAATTGTTCCAGATAGACATATTACCGATGTGAACTTATTCATTATGGTATGTTTAATTAGAATTCTGGGTTCGAAGCATGAGAGCTCAATTTCTCCTTCGCGAAGTATTAGTGCGTAGTATCTCTTATTCTTGGATAATTCGAGTAGTTTAATGAATTTACCTAATCGATGTACGTAGGATCTTGGTATCCTACCTCTTTTTGCAAGTTTTCTTCTTATATTTAGGCCTTCACTTATTAGTTCATCTGCTACTCTCCGAATGCTTATGCCAGTGGTGTCTTCAATTATGCTTATTAGCTCTTCCTTATCAAGGAGTTTCTCCTTTCCAGTATTGCGTATAATTTTCATTAGCTTTCTGCTGACATTAACTGCTGTCTCTACATTGTATCTCTTTGCTTCCATAAATGCTTGCTCTATACTTGAAGCCGTTAGCTTATCGCTCATAATGCTTACTGCTATCTCTGGTAGGTTGTGTGCTTCATCGATTACGAGTATGTATTGGTTATTCCTGATTTCCATTTTATCAAATATGAATGGATTCAGAATATACATGTAATTTAATGCTACGATATGCGCATCCCTAATTCTAGTTTTCGCGATTTCATAGGGACAGACTCCGAATTTAATGCTTAGACTAAATATCTCGTTAGCTGATGTTATGTCGGGTAATTTAATCTTTAATCGTTTCCCCTTACTGTAGTATGGGCACTTATTTTCCTTCCTAAGCTCAGAGCACATAATTGAAAATGCATCAATGTCCTTTCTCAGTTCGTCTTCCATTGGTAATGGGCACATTTCAGATCTAGCTTTTATGCTCGTGCCAATGATCCATGAATGTTTCTTACCTATTTTTTTGAGCTCATGTATTACTCTCTCTGCTTCTCTATGAGTTCTGCACATCCATAACAGTTTTCTATTGGTTTCTTCCATTGCTTTAAGTGCTCCAGATAGAACGCATACTGTTTTTCCAAATCCCGCTGGTGCTCTGACTATTAGCCTGTCACCGTTGATTATTGAATCAATTACTGCTCTTATGACGCTTAATTGCCCACTTCGGAGATTTGGATATGGAAAGTATTTTAGCATTTCATGGTTGTTGAGCAATAGTGTTCAATGCCTCCTTTACCCACTTTTCAAAATCCGCGAGCTTAATATGGAGAGTTCCAATTTTTTCCTCTAACTTACTTATTAACTCTATTTGTCTTTTCAATTTGCTCTCTAGAGTATTAACTCTTTTATTGACATTTACTAAGCTCTCCATGATGGATGCATTTACTTGGTTACTGTTCATTTTCTCCAGTTTTCTTGTTATTTCCGAGTTGTTTCTTCTCAATACCGCGATGGCTGTTGACAGTTGAGTTAGCTTCTCATTGGTTCGAGTTATGAAGTCGGCTAGGGATGCTGGGTTTAATATGGGTTCTACCTTTTTGACTCTATCCATCGTATCATAGATGTCCTTTATGTCTTGAACTAGCTTGCTTATTATTTCCTCTATCCTCTCTATTCTGGAATTGATGCCTCTCCTCCATCTGAGGACTTCTGATAGATCTTCAATGATATCGCCTATTAAATCGTCATATTGACTTGAGATTTTGTTTTCAAAATGAGTATTAACTTCCTCAGTTTGTTTTTGCTCATTATTTTCTTTATCAATGTAAGCTGCGATCACAGAATTATCTTCGTTGTTTTTCTCTCCATACATGTCTTTAAGGCGTTTTCCTATGCTTTTCCTGCTTAATAGTACTCTAACCCATTTTTTATCTCCCCTTCTAATTAACAGGCATTCTCCTGTGTTGAGTCTTGCTATTTTCTCTATTTCCTCGTTTGATAATCCGAGGATCTGTGCTTCCTTTGGTGTTAGTTGTAATCTGTGGATTATTATGTAGTCGGCATTCCTAAAGGCCATTGATATTTGGCTTGGTGTCTGAGCAACCAGTATTACGCATACTCCCCTCTTCCTCAACTCATTTATTATGAGCTCAGCTGAGCTTGGCGTTTTTCCAATAGGATTTCTGGGAATTATGTTTTGTGCTTCTTCAATTACTAGGATTCCGGGCTTTGGAGAATTATAGAACATTCTTAGTACTAGGTTGACTACTAGCTTCTTAGCTTCATAGGTTAGCTCTGATAGGTCGAGCGTGTTGATTTCACTTAAGTCTAGCTTTCCATGGAATAAGTTTAGTTTTTCTAATGGGAGCAGTCTTCTAAGCAATGCATTTCTAATTTCCTTTTCAGTCTCACTCTTCACTTTCATTTTCTTCAGCTTATCTATTAGGACTTTAAGATTCGTTGCTTCACCTAGCGCTTCAAGTAAAACTGACTGTTGGGGTATTGTTAATTGGAATGCGCTTGTAAGTGCATCTAGAATTTCATATGTATTTAGATTTAGGCTTAGCTCTTTGGGTGTGGCAATTACTCCGTATTCATATTCACCTGACCAGTCGATTATTAGCTTGTCTTTTCTTGATGAATATGCAATTCTCTTGGCGGTTTCTGTTTTACCGCTTCCTGTCATTCCGAAAATTACGATGTGCTTTGCACGTGATAGGTCGATGAATACTGGAATTAATCTGCTAAAGCCTAGTATTATCGTTCCTTTCTTTAGCTTTATTTTAATTATTGTTAGGCTGCATGCTAATAGTGCTAGTAGTATTGGTATAGCTATTTTAATTACTTCTTTCAGCGTGAGGATTACTATTTCACTCAAGTAATTGATGTAAGCTCTATACTTCACGTGTATTATCGTTAGAACTGATAGTATGAGAAATGCAATGGTCAATAAGTCTTTTACTCCAATTGGCTCCTTACTCTTCAAGTGCTCCCTTAATTAAAGTGGCGTTTTGGTAAATTAATCCTTCCACTTACTTAATGAATCTCAACAACCCTGTCTGTTTAAGTTCTCCCTTAATAAGCTTGTTGAGCAATTTGAAGTCTTCTTCTATTAGAACTTTATTTCTTGGATTATATAGTGCAGCTGCTGGATGAAGTGTTGGTAATATGCTTATTTTCACTCCTAGGATCGATCCAGTATAAACTCGGCCTCTCACTTTCATTATACTAGTCACGTTTATTCCAAGCTTTCTAAGTATGTAGATTGTGGAATATCTGCCCAGCGTTACAATTACTTTAGGTTTAATCAGCTGTATTTGCTTATCGAGAAATGGAGTACATTTCTCTATTTCCTCTGGAAGTGGCTCTCTATTGTTTGGCGGTCTGCATTTAAGTACATTTGCTATATAGACATCGCTTCGCTTCAACCCTAATATTTCTTGGATAAGCTTAGTCAGCAATTTTCCTGCTGCACCAACAAATGGTCTTCCTTGCTCGTCTTCGCTTTTTCCAGGTGCTTCTCCAATAAACATTATTTCAGCTTTTAGATTTCCTTCTCCTGGAACGGGGTTTTTCCTGTGAATCCATAAGTTGCACTTTTTGCATTTACGTATTTCCTCTATTAGCTTCTCCATTTCTATTTTCACATTATTATGTTTCTCCAAATTTTTCAGCTTCCTTAATTATTTTTTCGATTCTCTTCGAGACTAATTTAGCAATTTTCTCCTCAAGTTCTTTTTCCTCAGCGTTTCTAAATAGGTTTTTTACATCTTCCGGTAGGTATTCAAATTCGTGAATTAGGTACTTTAATGGTCCTAGGACTTTTTCCAATAGTTTTTCAAATACGACCTTGTACTCATGCTCGCTTAAGTGATACTTTTCCCTAGCTCTTTTGGCTGCTTCGAGTGCTATCCCGATACTTTCTACGTATAAGTGTATGGCATATCTCTTGGATGCATTATAGTCCTTTGATGCTACATCTATTGGTGTAAGTCGTCTCGTTAGAGATCCCTCTAGTCTAGAGTGGCTGAAAAAGTACTTAAAGTATTCCCTCAGCAAAGCTTTATATTGGTTCTAATATCAGAGCGTTAATTGCAATGGTGATCACATGAGCGAGCATAGGTATATTGTTGAGGTCAGACAAGTAAATAGGTCTATGAGAGTTCCAAGAGAAGTTGTTGAGGAGATAAGGAGAGCGGTAGGAAGGAAAATGATTTCGAGAATGAGAAGAGAAGTTGTTGAATGCCCGGTAACTGGAAAGACTACGCCTTTTCTAATATGTTTTACCTGCAAGAATTTCATTAGAAGAGTAATGGGCAAAGTTTATTGTAGGGGTCAACCATTAAACTAGAAGGGGTTTATTGATGAAGTTAAGCCCTGAAGACCTACTGAGAGTTGAGGTTGTAGATGCTAAATTATCCGCTAAAATGTCTGCATTATCCTTAATGAGTATTTATAAGAAAATCGGTGGTTTTACTGCTAAGCTACTTTACCTTGCACATGAAATTTTAATTGACATGTTTTCTGATAGAGATTGCACAGTTTTTCTCTCATTTACTGGAAATCTTATTGCAACAGGCTTGAGAGGAGTAATTTCGGACTTAGTTTCTAGGGGATTTGTTGATGTCATAATCACTACTGGTGGAGCCATAGATCATGATATAGCGAGAAGCTATGGAGGTAAATATTTTCATGGTAGTTTCGATGCTGATGATGTTATGCTGAGCAAGTTAGGTATTCATAGGCTTGGCAATTTATTTATTCCGCTAAATAGCTATGGGCCGCTAATAGAATCTATAGTTTGGAAGTTTCTTGATGAAGTTTCCTCAGTCAAAGATGAATGGAGTTGTAGGGAGCTCTTAGCCGAGCTAGGTAAGCGAATTCGAGATGAGAACTCATTTATAAGGCAGGCTTCTCTTAGAAATGTGCCAATTTATGTTCCAGGAATTTTGGATTCAGCATTTGGAACGCACCTTTTCATGTTCTCTCAGACCAAGAAGTTTAAATTAAACTTGCTCCATGATATGAAGGAATTATCCAACATAGTTTTTGACTCTAAGAAAAGTGGGGCTTTGATTATCGGCGGCGGCATCTCCAAGCATCATACGATCTGGTGGAATCAGTTTAAGGGGGGATTGGACTATGCAGTATACATCACCACGGCAGTGGAGTATGATGGAAGTTTAAGTGGTGCAAGGATTAAGGAGGCTATAAGCTGGGGGAAGGTTAAGCCGGAAGCTAGGTATGTTACTGTTTACGGTGATGCAACCATACTTTTACCGCTATTGCTTGCATCTGTCTATGAAGCTATGTCTTCAAGCACATTTAAATAAGATTTTGTGCATAAGAGTAGTGCTGAGGGAAAAGATGAGTAAAGTTAGAGTTGTCGGCTATAAGGTTTTAATCAACCCAAATTATCCACTACCAATTTTAAGATGTAAATTGGAAAATGGTGAGTACTTTGATATGAGTTCAATACCGATAGATGCTGCTATAGCCATAGAGAGGCTAGCTAATGGTGTTGATATAACGACTGATCCAAGAATGATACTTGCATTAGTTTTGGCTGAAATTCCGGCTATTGAATCAGTATTGAGAAGCTCTATAGAGGAAGTTGTTATAGATGATGTTATTAAGCATGGTGTCGGCTATGTTTACTGTGCCAGCGTTAAAATAAATATTAATGGTCGTTCCGTTAGGAAAGTTATGGTTCCAAGTAGTGCAATTGTGCTCGCATTACTTGCTGGTGCTGATGTATACGTTGATGAAAAGGTAATGATGAGTAGAGAATAGTGGTTCTGTTATTCAGCTAATATTTGAACCACCATGTTGTTTTATCCTTTGAATCAGATAGCTCTATACCCAGTTTTCTTAGTTCACTTGCTATCCAATCTGCAATTTCCCAATTCTTCATAGCTCTATGCCTCTGCCTTATAGCTAGAGCTAGTTCTACTAATGAATTTATTAGCTCTTCCTCTCTTCCTCTTTCCTCGATGAATAGCTCTTCAAATAATCCAAGTACCTCGTTTGCCTCTCTAAATACTTGCATTGCCATTACAGCTGCTACTGCATTTGATGATGGAATTATTTTCTTATTGGCAATTGATGCTAATTTATGAATTATAGATAATGCTTTTGGAGTATTAAAGTCATCATCCATTGCCTTAATGAAATCGTCTCTTAATTTGATAATATTTCTGACTAATTTAAGCTCCTCACTTTCTAAACTGTATGCTCTTACTTCTTGAGCCAGTTTTTTCAATTTTTTAATAACATTTGCAATTCTGCTGTAGGCTGATTTAGCATGTTTAAGTGCTTCTTCATTATATGCCAGTTGACTCCTATAATGTGTGCTTATCAAGAAATACCTCAGTTCCATGGGATTATAATGCCTAAGCAGTTCCTCAACTGTGACTATATTCCCAATGGATTTCGACATTTTCTCTTTCCCCATAATTAGCATTCCAGTATGCATCCAATACTTAACCCACGGTTTCACGCCAAAGCATGCTTCGCTTTGAGCTATTTCGTTTTCATGATGCGGAAATATTAGGTCTTGACCTCCTCCATGAATATCGAATTGTTGCCCTAAATATTTGGATGACATGACTGAGCATTCTATGTGCCATCCAGGTCTACCTGGACCCCAGGGACTATTCCAATATGGTTCTCCTGGCTTAGCTTTTTTCCACAATGCGAAGTCATATGGATTTCTTTTTCCTTCTCCTTCCTCTTGAGGTTTCAGTTTTTCCTTGCTTATGTTAGATAGCTTGCCATAATCTTCAAATGCATCAATATCAAAATATACGTTTCCATTAGCTTCATACGCGTATCCCTTATCAATTAGCTTTTCTATGAACTTTATTATGTCATTAATGTGATGCGTTACCCTTGGGTATATGTGTGCTCTTTTTATGTTCAGTGCATCTGTTGATTTGAAGAAGTCCTCTATATATTCGTCAGCTATTTCGTTCCAGTTTTTCCCTGTTTCTCTGGATTTCCTGATAATTTTATCATCTATATCTGTTATGTTTACTATGTAAAAAACACTATATCCTTTAAATTCTAAGTATCTCCTTACTACGTCAAAAGCAACATAGGTTCTTACATGTCCTATATGTGTTTTGTCATAGACTGTTGGGCCACAAACATATATTTTGACAATTCCCGGATTTAGCGGTTTAAATTGCTCAATTTCTTTGGTTAAAGTATTGTAGATGCGTAACACAATATAACATCACCTTCTATTAAAGTGTGAATTGCAAAAATTAAGCCTTTCCATGCCATTTAAATATCCTTCATTATAGCGGCTCTATTCCTATTTTATAGGTGCATAAAGTGGTGCCCGCTTATTATGGGCAATTAATTCAATTACGCCTTCATTGGATAATGTGTTGAGTAGGTTCTTTGCAATGCTTAATCTTATATTAAATCTTAAGGCCAGTATATAGGGTGTTATATATCGCATTTTCTTTATTTCGGATTTTATTTCCTGTTTAAGTTCACCTGAGACTGCCACACTTCTAACAATTTTTTGTTTGTATGTTTGCTCGGTAATCTTTGGTTTCTTAATTGCTTTCCGCGTAGGTTTTCTCTTCCTTTTTGCTCTACCCACCATTATCGCTCCCAAGTTTTGTTTTCCAATCCTTGCCACATCTATTTAAGTTTTTCGATGAATTGAGTCAGTCCTGCGCGGGTCAATCATCCCCATAAAAGGTCAGCCCTTTCGAGCCCAATCATCCTCAATAACTATTGCACTTTTCATTTTAAAGATTTTATTCTATTTTCTTAAACAGTTGCTTCATCTCTTTACATATTTCAACTTAAATACTACTTAACTGTAAACGATTAGAGCAAAGGTTATATAAGTTTCAATTCTCAAAGATATTCATAGCTAATGATGCCTTTAATTAAGTAGTATGGGAGATGGAAGGACAATGATAGTACCTGGACGCGTTGTTGATCTTATAGCACTAATACTAATGTGGGTACTTGTGGTGATAGCAATTGATCGAGTAAAGAGAGGCTGGCAAGTTCAGTTCAGGAGAATTGCCGGTTTAGATGCTCTGGAAGAGGCGGTTGGTCGAGCTGCAGAAATGGGAAGACCAGTGCACTTTACTTCTGGATTAAACGACTTAACCGGAGCATGGGCTCCACTAACAGTTGCAGGATTAGCAGTTTTCGGTGAAGTAGCGAGGCTGTGTGCACGATATAGAGTTCCAGTGATATATTCGGTTTATGGTACCCAAGTTCTGCCGCTAGCCCACGAAATATATAAGCAGGCTTTCCTGGCTGAGGGTAGGCCTGAAGAAGCTAAGCCTGAGGAAGCCATCAGATATTTGTCCAATGAACAATTCGCATATGCAGCGGCAGTTCAAGGTATAGCTGAAAGAGAGAGGCCTGCGGCAAATATAATGGTAGGTCCATTCTATGCTGAATCATTAATTTTCGCGGAGACATTCTTTAGAGTTGGTGCAGTACAAATTGCTGGAACTGCAAGATTATATCAGATTCCATTCTTCGCAATAGTATGCGACTACGTATTAATTGGAGAGGAATGCTATGCTGCTGGTGCCTACCTCACGAAGGAGCCAAGTCAAGTCGGAAGTCTATTCGTTCAAGATCTAGGGAAAATAGTTGCAATAATCCTTGGAGTTATAGGTTCACTGTTAACAAGTGGAGGCCTAACCGTGGTAACTGATCTGCTCAAACTTTAGGAGGTGTGATGTGTGGCTCTTGCATATAGAAGGCAAATTCCAATTGTATTAACATTTATAATGGGACTCGTTATAATAGCACAGTTCTTCTTAGTGCCAGAAAAACCTGTTGAACCATACCAGTTTGCTCTGCAAACATTAGGTACTGTTTTCACTAATTGGGCAAATCTACTTGCTGCCTTCACCATTGGTTTCGGATTAGTAAACATCACCTTAGTTCATGTCAGAAGAGTTACAAGAAGAGTTCCAGGGCAATGGTACTATAGTCTATGGCTATTGATAGTGGCATACATAACGATGGTTATATGTGTATTAGGCTATCCGGAGCTCTCAACCTTAATGAACCCTCAATATGAATGGATCACGACCTACGTTTTAGCAGCTCTCTCAGGAACAATGTATTCATCCCTAGCATTTTACATAACGTCAGCATGCTTTAGAGCATTTAGAGCACGCTCTCTTGAAGCAGCTGCTTTGTTAGTGGTCGGCTTTATAACGCTGCTTTATAGAGCACCAATTTTCCAAGCGATGGCTCCAATATTTGTTGACATGGCTACATGGATTAATAATTACATTGTTAGGTCATCGTATAGAGGAATTTTAATTGGAGGAGCGCTTGGCGCAATACTGCTGGGTATACGAACTCTAATGGGTATGGAAACTGGATACTTAGGTAGGAGGGAGTAAAATGGGGGCTCGTAGATCAGTACTTGAATGGATTGAAGCGATGCCAAGAGAAGTAATATACACCATATTGCTGATATGCCTAATCGTTCCACTTATTAGACCTCTCGGACTACCAGTCCCAGTAAGCCCTAGAGTTAGGGAGTGGCATGAGTATGTTGAAAAACTACCTGATGGAGCTTATGTGCTATTTAGCATTGATTATGGTGTTGGTTCACTGCCAGCACTGGAACCATTTGCTGTAGCAACCGCTCATGATCTATTCATGAGAAATGTGAAAGTAGTTTTTATGACGACTTACACTGACGGTCCAATTTGCTATGAATCATTAATTAAGAAAGTGAATCCTGAGGCTTACGGTAAGAAATATGGTGAAGACTACGTATTTCTAGGATATATTCCTGGTGGAGAAACTGCCATGAAGGCAATAGCAGAGAACTTAAGGGCACAGGTTCCAAGAGATTATCACCAAACTCCCTTAGACCAGATACCAATGATGAAGGGTGTGAATAAGGCAACTGATTTTGCAATGGTAATTACTGTAACGCCATCCGGAGACGTTTCGCAGGGTTGGGCTAGGCAGTGGGCTTCTGCCTACGGAGTGACTTACTTGTGCTGTGTACTTGCAATGATGCTCCCAACAATGGAGCCCTACTATCCGCGCTACTGCAAAGCTCTAACTGATGCAGCTAGAGCTGGCGAATACGAGTTCTTAATCAAGAAACCTGGTGAGGGAATAAAGAAACTTGATGCTTTCAGCTCCGCCCACATAATGCTAATCACATTCATCATAATCGCAAACATTGCCTACTTCATAATTAGGGCTAGGAGGGAGAGATAGATATGGCCGATATTTGGACTGAAATTGGAATCTGGGTTGCTGCATTACTAACAATATTTATCTATTCGTTTGCCTATCGTGATAATCCTGCTTTCAAGTTTGCAGAGCACACCTATGTAGGTGCAGCTGTAGGATATAGCTTTGCAATTGCTCTAAGCTCAATTAAAAAGTACGGTATTGATTATTTAATGAAAGGTGAAGTTATCTACATAATACCAGTAATACTAGGTTTCTTAATGTACTTTAGATATCACAGAACTCTTTACTGGCTATATAGATATGGAATTGCGATTGTTGTTGGTGTAGGTATAGCGGCATCATTTACGAGGGCTATTGATGCGGATTTCCTTGGGCAAGTATCAGAGACAGCTTCAATAGTAATTTCCTCACCTGATCCATGGGCTACACTTGGAAACATCGTCTTTTTAGTGTCAGTAGCTACGACATTATACTACTTCATATTTACCTTCCCAACACTGCATGCTGGTGCTGGCAAAAGAATTGCGGATATTGGAAGATGGTTCATGATGCTAGCATTCGGCTATTCATTTGCGCAAACAGCATTGACGAGATACAACCTAATGATTGGAAGACTTATGTTCCTACTATTCGATTGGCTTAAATTGCCGAGATAAGTGTCCCCTAGTTTATTTACTTTTTTATGTTTAATTCATTGGCAATTCTTACTATTTTATTCGCTACATCAATTGCATTTTCACCAAGAATTCTAATCATGGGCTCTTTTCCTATATCCCCTAAATCATATATTGCATCTGGCACTTCACCCGACGATGTCATTGCTCTTTCAATGATCCATGGCAAGCTTGCCCCCTCAATCTCTCGCGCGTCCTTAGGTTCTATCCTCCTGTCAATAAATGCAACTTTAAAGCCTAGCCTCTTACATGCTTGCAGTATTTCATTTGAGTACCTTATATTTGCAGCGGCCCTGATGTTTTCATGGAATTTCATTGCTGTTAAAATAATTCTAGCTATGTGGCTTGAGGCGCCAAACTTTGGGCATCCGCTTGCTCTCGGTTTTCCATTAACTACTGTAATCCTTCCCTCGATTGCACATATATCGTTTAAATTCTCCGGATACTCTATTGCTTCTCCTATGTTCATTCTTACTTCGGGTATTAAGTGGATTACTGCTTTGTTTGCTTCAATAATCCTTACTGCTTCATGGACTCTGCTCCAGACATCAAATTTAGATGCTTTCTTGTAAAGCTCGACCATTGGATTAACTGATCCATATCCCCTTCCAATTTCGATTCCAAATTTTATTGCTTTGCTGATAAACTTGCTAGCCTCTATAACTGCTTCAAGTATGTTTTTCCCCTTTGCAATTAATGCCGTTATTGCAGCTGAAAATGTGCATCCTGTTCCGTGCGTGCATTTACTCTGTACATAGCTCTTTTTCAGCTCATAAAATCTTTTTTTGTAGTAGAGAATATCCGTTACTGCTTTATCTTTTATCAGGTGTCCTCCCTTTATAACAACTGCTTCAGCTCCCAATTTAGATAGATCTTCGGCTGCCTTTTTCATATCTTCAATGCTCTTTATTTTGAATCCAACTATAACTTCTGATTCAGGAATATTGGGTGTCACCACTAATGCTTTACTTATAAGCTCTCGCTTTAATGCTTCAATTGCCTCCTCCAATAACAGTTTATAACCTGTTTTAGCTATCATTACTGGATCAACTACAACTTTTAAGTTATATTCATCGATTTTTTGGGAAACTACATGTACGATCTCCTTAGTATATAACATTCCCGTTTTGGCTGCATCAACTCCTATATCGGAGGCTACTGCATCTATTTGCATACCGACAAATTCTGCTGGCAAAACATGTACTCCTAAAATTCCAGTAGTATTTTGGGCTGTTATAGCTGTTATTGCTGTTGTGCCATGAACATTGAATGCAGCAAAAGTCTTTAAGTCCGCTTGAATACCTGCCCCACCACCTGAATCCGAACCAGCAATTGATAATGCTGTAGGAATTCTCATAATTATCCCCATTTAAGTTTACCTAGAAAACTTAAATGCAATTCTGCTTATTCATCAATTCATTTAATCCGTTAAACTAAAATCCCCGCACCTAGTAGTTATAGTTCAGAAAAGTTGAGGAAGGTAGTAGTTTATGCATGCACAGTTATTGGAACTACTTCTTTCACTATCCATAATATTGGTCTTAATTATTCTCTCAGTGAAATTAAAGCTAGTTGATAGCACTGGTATTACTGCTGCCCTAGTCATAGGCTTGCTCATAGCCCTTTTTGGCGGTTGGAAGTGGCTAGTGATAATATCTTGCTTCTACGTACTGGCTGGAGTTGCAACCAAGTATAAATATCATTTGAAGCTTTTCCTCGGTGCCGCCGAAGCTAAAGGTGGTGCTAGGGCTTGGAAAAATGTGCTCGGTAATGGTATGGTTGCTGCACTTTTCGCTGTTGCTGAGGGCTTGTTTAAGGGAGGCATGTTTTTCGGAGGTTTTCTTGGAGCAGTTTCCACTGCGGCCGCTGATACTTTAGCTACTGAATTAGGATTACTTTATCCAGGTAAGCCGAGATTAATAGTGAACTTGAGAAGAAAAGTACCTCCCGGAACTTCTGGTGCTATTTCACCATATGGGGAGCTCGCCATTATACTCGCTTCTCTCGTCATTGGTTTCATAGCAATTTTACTGGGTGTTGAACCTGAACTATCTCCATTCAAAATACTATCGCTTTCACTTATATCTGGTTTCATGGGGTCGACAATAGATAGCTTTTTAGGTGCTACAATCCAAGCACAATATTGGTGTGATAAATGCAGTTGCTTTACTGAGGAAGAAGTTCATAGATGTGGTGAGAGAGCGAGACTAGTTAGAGGTTTTTCATTTATAGATAACCATGTTGTTAATCTTATATCCACAGTTTGTGGCGGATTAATTGGCCTTACGCTTTATGTTTTCATCTAGTTATGGTTTAAGCTAGTATAAGCTTATTAATTTGGAATTGCTCACTACTTATAGGTGGATAAATGACCATTGAAATTGAGAGACTGTCAACTGGTGTACCTGAACTAGATAAAATGCTTGCTGGAGGTATTCCTAGAGGCTTTTTTGTGGCTGTGACCGGTGAGCCTGGAACTGGTAAAACTATTCTTTGTCTACATTTTATGTGGCAGGGTGTCCAGGAAGGTGATAAATGCATTTACGTGACTACTGAGGAAAGCAGGGAGTCTATAATAAGGCAGGCTGCGCAATTTAAAATGGACTTTAAATCTGCAATTTCAAATGGAAATCTAATCATAATTGATGCATTAATGTCAACTAAAGATCAGTGGAGCCTAAAAACTCTTGATATAGAGGAGTTGGTAAGTAAAGTTATTGAGGCTAAGAGGCACTTAGGTTATGGGAGAGCAAGGCTCGTTATAGATTCTCTTTCAGCCTTTTGGCTAGATAAACCTGCAATGGCTAGGAAGTACAGTTACTTCATAAAGAAGGTTTTATCCAAGTGGGATTTCACCATAATGGCTACTTCACAGTACGCTGTAACAACTTCGCAAGCATTTGGATGGGGGACGGAGCACATAGGTGATGGTATCATCAGGTTTAGGAGATTTATTAGGGGAGGGCGTTTGAGGAGATACATTTTAATTGAGAAAATGAGGCAAACTCCGCATGATCTGAGAATGCATGAAATAGATATAGTTGATGGTGTGGGTATGGTCATAATTGGCCCTGTTGAGCTAAGAAAGGAGGACATAGCTCTACCTATGAAGGTGACGAGGAAAATATTGGAAGCCGAAAGAATTAAGGAGTTAGAGGGCCCCTCATGAGAATTCAAAGATTGAGAGTTCCTTTACTCCTCCTCCTTAAAACAGCAGTTGCTGTTAAAGAGATTACAATAGTGAGCAGCAAAATCAGTACCAGTGGAATCTGAGTACTTACGTGAACTTTACTTTTACTAGTTCGCCTAATTTCATGGATCCAATCCCTTGACCTAGCAAGCACATATCTCAATGCCTTATATGTTAGATTACAAATTTTCTCAATCTCCTCTTTGCTACTTGGATTATAGAAGTAAAACCAGTCGATATGCATCATTGACCTATTACCGTAAAGTTCAATGATTATTGATAGCGTCCCATACTTGAAAACAATCCAATTTGCTGCTCCACCATATACTGCTCCTTTCATAATGCTGTAGCCGTAAATTCTCGAGATACCATAAGCAATTTCTTTTAGATATAAATCTCTATATGGATTTATTTCATAACCTGGAATTAGAACGGCTTTTATTCCAGAGTGTAAGTTTATGTAGAACAGAACTCGTCTACTATTGAATAATTTAAGCAAGGCTTGTACTTCTGGTTCGGTTTCAGAGCTTACCCCTCTGAAAACGGGGCTTTCAAATTTTTCTGCTCCACCTTCCTTCCAGTTCCAATTGAAGTTTCTATTCAAATCAACACCGCGTGCATTGCATCTAGCATTTTTTAGCATTATGAATGGTTTTGCAGGCAAGATTTTTGAGGCTTCAACTCCATCCGGGTTTAGCATTGGAATTACTATTAACGTTAGGTAATTCAGTTCACTTATTTCATCATAATGCTCTATTACCTTCAATATCACGTGTAATGCTGCGGCAACTCCAATAAGTTCACTTCCATGCATTCCTCCATCTAAAACCACAACCCCTTCTTCACGTATTTTAGCTGGAAATTCGCAGGCCCAAATTTCTCTTTCTAAACAGCTTTTACCAATCGGGTAAACCCTAATTATGGATTCATACTGCTTTTCTAGGGTTAGAAGTGTCCTTGTTAGACTCATCCAATCGGGATATATTTTCCTAAATAGTTTAGTTCTCATTTTCATGTTCGTATGCCTAAGTTTAACGAAGTACTTTGCACTATTTATTATGAGCACTCCTTCCAATAGCACTCCTGAAAAGGCATCATACTTCATGACTATGGTGCCATTATAAGCCAATGTGTAGTTATTGAGAAATGTGATGTTAAAGGTAGAGCTGTATATCTCAATTTGGCTTTTATTATTTAAATTGCATGGCAGCCAAGTTGGCAGCCATCTCCACCCTCTTATATTACCTACAACTTGGACTCTAGTAGTAAGAGAAAATATTCCCCACCATATTTCGTTATCCACTTTAACGGTTACTTTAATTAACGGTTCATATGTATATTCATGTAATGAACTATATGTTACGTTTATAAGCTTACTAGTTCTAGTGTCAGCATAAACTGTGAATATTCCTGGTCTGGCATTTATGCCTTCAACTTTTTCATTATTGATGCTTGTTTGGCTTTTAGCACTGTTAATTGCGCAAGCTCTGTTTAATATTAGTATTATTAATAGGAGGGTAATTATTTTGGTTCTAAATGTACTTAAACATGCCGTATTTCGTTTCAAGTTTATTGCTCCATGCAATTCTTCCCTCTGCAATAGCCTTATGTATCTCAATTTGCCACCTAATTGCATCTAAATACCTTTTTTCCTTTAAAGCTCTCTCAAGCTCCTCCAGCAATTTACCTAAAAGCTCTTCACCTACAGCCTTTATTTCTTCCTTCGCTTTCTCTTCAGCTCTCTCTTCCCCGAGAATGCCGACAACTTTAATTGGTTTTTTCCCGGCCTTAGATGCAAAGAAGAGTGCTTGGGCTTCAGAGTAAGCATAAATTGTTTCTATACTTCCATCAGCCATTTTAACTCTAAATGGAACTTTTCTTCTCTTACTAGACAACGCGGTCACCAACGAATTTAACTACCTCTTACCTTTTAAGAATTTAAATTGGAATGAATCGGCAAGACTATAATTGCATTCGGGAGCACTATTCGAGGGATATTGTGAAGCGCGAAATTACAAAGTGGTGTTGCACATTTGTGTCCGGAGAAGAAAAATATGGTATTCGCTGGATTGGTCTCCATTGCTCCAAACTTGATTCAAAGGGGCATCGAATTCTTGTTAGGTATATTAAGGGTAAACCATTAGCTTTAACTTCACTAGAGGATTTAACAATGCTATTCAGTATGCTAAATCACTTGAAGCCGAGAACGATCTATGCTACAGCAAATATTTATCATGAGCTTAATAGTAGGTCTAGTGTTGAAGATCTAGATAACATAATTGCATGTACGCCCACATGGGATATTGATAATGAGAGAAGTAAATGGCGAGCTACAATTGAGGTGTGCAGGGAATTGATATCATTTTTGGAGTCTCATGGAATTTCCAAGTCAATTATAGTTAAGTGGAGCGGTAAGGCTGCACATGTACATTTGCATCATGAGGCCATTTCGCCCGAATTAAGGAGAAAGTATAGTCCTTTAGACATAGCCTATGCAATTGTTCAGTATACTATAGAAAGGTTGAATGATAAAATAAGGAATGTTAGACTAAAGTTCTCAGCTTCCCGCTTGAGGGTAGATAATGAGCATGATCTACAGCAGCTATTTACTTGTCCATTGAGTTTGCATAGGGATCTCAATAGTGTAGCTGTATGCATTAACCCTAATGAGCTTGATTCCTTTGATATAGCATGGACTGATCCCAAATTGTTTAAGCATTATACTGGATGGGATAAATTCTGTATTGGTGAAGCCGATGAATTAGCTATTAGAGCTATACGGAGTGTAGGGGGATATTTTATTTCTAGAGTAAAGAGGAGGCGTAAACATCCTCCTGTAGATGAAATGATCATGAAGTGGCTGAAGAAGCTGGATTCGGTTGGCTAGTGGTTAATCTTTAATCTTCCAGTCTTTATAAAATGTTCACGGTGAGCAAAATGGTTAAACGAGTCATAATACTTGGAGCAGCTGGAAGAGATTTTCACAACTTCAATGTTTACTTTAGGGATAATCCAGAGTATGAGGTAGTGGCTTTCACTGCAACCCAAATTCCCGGAATAGAAAATAGAGTTTATCCACCTGAACTTGCAGGTTCAAGGTACCCAAATGGAATACCAATCTTTCCAGAGAGCCAGTTGCCTGAATTAATCAAAAAGTTTAATGTTGATGAAGTTGTGTTTTCATATAGTGATGTATCACATGAATATGTTATGCATAGAGCTTCCATTGCCTTGGCTAGTGGAGCTAGTTTCAAGCTTCTAGGCCCCAAAGATACGATGCTTGAATCAAAAGTTCCTGTAATAGCTGTTTGTGCTGCGAGAACTGGTGCTGGTAAAAGCACGGTTAGTAGAAGAGTTGCCAAAATTCTCAAAGACATGAACATTAGAGTTGTGGTAGTCAGGCATCCCATGCCCTACGGGGATTTAAGGAAGCAGATATGTCAAAGATTCGAGAAAATAGAGGATCTCGAAAAATATGAATGTACTATTGAAGAGAAGGAGGAATATGAACCTCATTTGAACCTCGGCTTAATAGTTTATGCTGGAGTTGACTATGAGAAAATACTGAGGGAAGCTGAAAAGGAAGCTGATGTCATATTATGGGATGGTGGTAATAACGATTATCCCTTCTTTAAACCTAACCTGCTAATAACTGTTGTTGATCCAATGAGGCCAGGGCACGAACTAAAGTATTTCCCCGGAGAAGTCAATGTTAGAATGGCAGATGTAATAGTCGTCAATAAGGTAAACACTGCCAAACCAGAGAATGTTGAGAAAGTAATTAGAAATGTTAGAAAAGTAAATTCGAAAGCCATAATTATTAAAGCTTCATCAGAGGTATACGTCGATAATCCAAGTCTAATAAAGGGAAGGAAAGTGCTAGTGATAGAGGATGGTCCAACATTACTTCATGGAGATTTAACATTCGGAGCTGGATACGTTGCTGCTATGAAATATGGAGCAGCAGAAATAGTATCACCGCGTTCATGTGCTGTTGGGTCTATCAAAAAGGTTGTGGAGGAAAGAGGGTGCATGGCTGTTCCAGCACTTGGTTATAGTCCTGAGCAATTGAGGGAGCTTGAAGATACTATTAGGAATGCAACATGCGATGCAGTAGTTATGGCGACACCAACAGATTTAACGCGTTTCATAAAAATAAATAAGCCTGTAGTTAAAGTGACTTTCGAGCTCAAAGAGATCGGCAAGCCAGATCTTGAGGATATCCTGAGCGATTTTCTAGAGCAAGTCAAGAGGTAAAATTATGCCTTCACATCCCCTTAAAGTGGTTTTGATTATAGGAGATGGAATGGCTGATAGGCAAATTAGAGAATTAAAGAATAGGACTCCACTAGAAGTTGCAAGTACTCCAAACATGGACTATCTTGCCAGCAAAGGCATAACTGGGATAATGGATGTAATTGAGCCTGGCATTCCACCTGGAAGTGCTCCTGCACATTTGGCCCTACTGGGTTATAATCCATATGAGGTCTATACTGGGAGAGGGGCTTTTGAAGCACTGGGTGCAGGTTTAGCTCTCGGGAAGGGAGATGTAGCTTTAAGATGTAATTTTGCAACTGTTAATGATGATTTGGTTGTGGTTGATAGGCGGGCTGGACGTTACATTGATGAGGCTGATGAACTTGAGAAAGTCATAAATCAAGTGGAGATCGAGTCTGAGCCAAATATTAAGATAATATTCAAGCATACAACTGAGCACAGAGGAGTGTTGGTGCTTAAGGGAGCAAACCTCTCCCCCCAAATAACTAATACTGATCCCGGGAAAACTGGTTTGAGAATTCAAAGTTCTAAGCCACTAGTTAATGAGCCCGCAGCAATTAGAACTGCTAAAATAATTAACGAGTTTACGTCAAAGATATACAATTTACTCAGGAATCATCCAATTAATCTAAAGAGGATAAGCATGGGTAAATTACCGGCAAACATCTTGCTATGTAGAGGTGCAGGGGTTCTTCCAGAAGTTAAATCTTTTGAGGAGAAGTTTGGTTTGAAGGCTGCATGTATAGCTGGAATTCCATTAATTAAGGGCGTATGCAAGGCTTTAGGATTTAATGTTATAAATGTTCCTGGAGCAACTGGTGGACTAGACTCTAACTTGAATGCTAAAGCTGAAGCAGCTCTTAAGGCATTGAAACTCCATGATTTCGTAGTTATTAGTGTTAAGGGTACTGATGCTGCAAGCCATGATGGCTTGATAAATGAGAAGATAAAGATGATTGAGAGAATAGATAGCATGATAGGTAGAATACTTGATTCAGTAAACATTGATGAAATATGTATAGCGGTAACGGCTGATCATGCAACGCCAATATCGATCAGAGATCATGTTGGAGATCCTGTTCCAGTATTGATATTCGCTCCAACAATTATTCCAGATGATGTTGCTGGATTTAGTGAACGAAACGCATTGAAAGGTGGATTAGGTAGAATTAAAGGTGTGAACCTGCTTCCATTACTGCTAAATTATTCTCTTAGAGCTAAAAAGTTTGGTGAATGACTAATATTCTCGAGGACAGTAATTGCAAAGCCAACACTGCTCGCAAAGTTTCCATTCTCTACCATAACACCATCTTTCTGCGACGGCTCTCAGGGTAAACGTTCTTGATGGATCATGGGGGAACATTATTTCGGAGATTTTTTGAGCAACTAAATAATGAGTAGATAGATACTCGAGATTTTCCAACCTCCTATCGACTAATCCTAAGCTAAGGAACACTTCCGAGATTCCACAATCAAGCGGCAAATGTAGCATACTTTTAACATTAAGTTTCCAAATTTTAATTATCTTAAATGTTATGTAAAGAAATAGGTTTGCAACATACTGCCCTCCTTTCGGGAGGCATGATATTGATAGTCTTATTGCCTCTATTGCACTATCAATATCGTTAACGCGATTTGAAACTAACAGGCCAAAGTAATGGGCTTTTCTCTTAAATAGGCTATCTGGAAGCTCCTTAGAAGCCATGAACATTACATATTCTCTCAGCTTGCTGGCTATATGAATGAATGCTTTATGCTTAACTCTACTTATTGCTTCAGCTAGAAATCTTAGAGTCATCAAAATTTTTTCTACTTCATCTCTACTAAGCCTACCTAAGTATTTGCATTCATCTTTAAGCGAATAATACATTAGGTCTTCATCCAAATAATCATTAAGCAATTTAACTGCCTTTCTAAATCGCTTTAGCTCGTTTGTAGGTGTTGTCTTTTTGGCTCGTAGTTTCCAGTAATAGGTATCGAATATGCAGTAGGCGAAAATGTTAATTATTTTATCCTTGAACTTCAATTTTGAAATTCCTGATTTTAGAAGTCTTCTATGAATATGTCTAATTACTAGTCTCTCCTTGATATCAATGATGTTCTTTATGTTTTCTAGAGTTTTCCCTTCAAGTCTAGCGCTGAATTTCCTAAGATATTCATTCCATATTCTTCTCTCCCTGATGTTTACTCACCCCTCTGCATAGATTGTATATCCAGCATTTTTTCCCTGCAAAATTTTTACACCTATAGGGTCTTGTGCACCATTCGCGCCCTACAATCCATAGAAAAACTATGTTAGCTGGATTGTTTGGGAAGAGTTCGCTTGCAAGTTTATATATTGCTTTAGAAGCTCTTTTTGGATCTTTCCTTAGCTCCTTCAGTCTAAATGAACTTAGCCCAAGCATGAGATAAGGTTTTGCAATGTTCCAGTCTATGGGGCAGTTAATGTACGGTTTCGCCTCGGGCCACAAATTGAATACCCAAATTATATAGAAAAGGAAGAGTGATGCTATTTTCGGTCCAACAGCTGGATAGCATTCCAATGCAAGCTGAGCTGCTTTCACTAGCTGCTCTATCTCGCTTTCAGCTTTAGAAAAAGATCTCAAAAGCAATCCTAAATTTTGAATGGAATCCCTATTGCAAATTTGATGCGGAATTTCGAATAATGTGTATGCCCTCAACTTAATGGCGAAATCCCTAAATTTCCTAAACGGCTCATACTTAATGATAAAATTAGCAAATAGAGATATGCTCCTCGCTACTTCAATTTTCCTTCTTTTAGCAATTCCTCGTAAAATTTTAATTTTCATGAGTGCCTCATTTACTTTAGTGAAGTCTGCATAATTTTCAATATTGTCTACATCTCCAATTATATCTCTTATACTATGAAAGGCGAGTTCGGGATTAAATTCATCTGATACCCAGAAAAATTGATCCAAAATTGCATATGTAAAGCAACCAAGCAAGATCCTTCTTACTGGATCAGAGCTTCTTAAGCCTATTTCATTAAATGTGATTGCGAAATAATTATTTACTTTATTGATGTTTGTTTCTATTATTTTTTTAAGCTTCTCTCTAATTGATATTAGATTTTTGATTTTCTCTTCAACTAATTTCTTATCTATTACTTTAGACATTAAAAGTACTTCAAGTAAATTGACTGCTTCAGCCACGCCTGCTCTTCCTCTACCTTTGGATTTCCATTTTTCATGAACTGTGTAGTTTCTCAGAATTTTTTTGACTATTTCCATTTCATTGTAACCGCTTGCTACAAGTGCTTTAACAATTGCTAGTGCTTCCCTTGGTATTTTGCTCCATTCTTCAGTTAGTTTACTGACTAACCAATTTCTTAATGCATCAATTCCGCTTTCGACCATTAATTGAATTTTCCTATTATTCTCACTGTCTATTAGCTGTAATAGAAATAGTATTGCTTCGCTTGAAGCTTCTAGATCTATCTTTTCATCGGCTCTTGAGGTTAGCCAGAATCCGTCGGCTCTCTGGGTTTTCTCAATATATTGTAGGGCTTTTTTAATGACTCTCTTATTTCTTATTCCATATGTTGCGAGGGCTTTTGAAACTTTTGCTGTTACGAGAGTTACTCTTCTGCTGATCTGCCAATTACGTGTATCGATCCAGCAGCCATCCTTATGCTGACTTTGAATTAGAAATCTAGCTGCTCTACTTGAGGCCTCATGTTGCTTAGCTCCTATTTTTGATAGTATTTCCAGTGCTAATGCTGTTTCTAGAATTCCTTCACTGAATTTTTTGTTCCAATTTTTTGGGAATCCTCCACTCGGTAGTTGAAGTGCTGTGAGTCTATTTACATATAACTTGACCTTCTGAAAGTCAACTTGTAGGAACGCAAGTAGCCTCAGTTTGTCTATCCAGTCTCCCCACTCCATAATATACTTGGTTATCTCTTCTTCAAAGCTCATTTTCATTTAGATGCCCCATTTGGTCTGACTAGTGTTTTGCTTTCTAATATAGGTTTCAGCTTTACTTATAGTTGTGGAGGTAGTAATTCTTATTAGTATTTACTTATCGATTCAATTGCGCTGGTGATTCAATTGGCTGTGAGGGTCAAGATATTTGGTCATCTAGTGGGTGAAGTTATAAGAAAGAATTTGTGCTCGCTTTGTGGAGCTTGCATAGCTTCATGTCCGGTTGTTGCGTTAACAGTTAAGAATGAGGTGCCTACAATTACTGGCCGATGCGTTCTATGCGGATACTGCTATAACCAGTGCCCCAAGACTCCTTTTGACTGGAAGATTGTTGAGGAAAAACTTTTTGGCGGCACTGGTTATGGTCCTTTGGGTCATGTAGAGTCAGCTTATGTGGCTAGGGCAACTAATCCGAGGATACTTGAGGTTTCACAGGATGGTGGTGCTGTTACTGCTTTACTTCATTATGCTCTTGAGGCGAAGATAATTGATTGTGCAGTTGTTTCAAGTGTTAGTGAGGAGAAGCCATGGCTACCTAAACCTACCTTGGCTTTTAACTTAGATGAGCTCTTGAAAGCTGCTGGTTCAAAGTATACTTCTAGTCCTAATCACATAGCACTTGCATCCGCTGTATATGAGTATGGATTAGAAAGAATAGGATTTGTTGGTGTTGGTTGCCAAATAAGGGCTTTGAGAAAAATGCAGTTCTCAGATTATGGTGCTACTAAGCTTGGATCTAAGGTTAAATTTGCAATTGGACTGTTTTGCTCAGAGACTTTTTACTATAAGAAGCTTGTAGAAGAGTTCTTATCGAGCAGGGGTGTGGATGTATCTAGAATTACTCGATTTGAAATTGCAGCTGGGAAGTTTACTGTTAAATCGGGCAAGGAGATTTTGCTTAGTGTGCCGGTAAAGGAAGTGAAGGTTTATGCTAGGGAGGCTTGTGAGAAGTGTGGTGATTTTACTGCTGAGCTTGCAGATATTTCTGTTGGTAGTGTTGATTCGCCTAAGGGTTGGTCGACTGTTTTGATTAGAACTAGTAGTGGCAAGAAGCTTTTCACGGAGGCAGTGAAGGCTGGGTACTTGGAAGTTAAGGAGCTAAAAATTGAGGATCTTAAGGTGGCTTTAAAGCTTGCTAAAGCAAAGAAGAAAAGTGCTACTGAGGCGGTAGCTCTATCTTGAGCTTTTTAACTAACTCTTTATATCTATTGCGTACAGTTACTTCAGTGACCTTTGCTGCATGAGCTATTTCCTTCTGTGTTCTTCTCTCATTTTCAAGTAGTGATGCTATGTAAATTGCAGCAGCTGCTAAGCCTGCCGGGTCTTTACCAGCAGTTATCCCCATGGCTTTTGCTTTTCTAATGATTTCTGCTGCTCTTCTTTGAACTGATCCGCTTAGCTTTAAGTCACTTGCTATTCTTGGTATGAATGCCTCTGGATCTGCTAGCGGTACTTTAATGTTAATTTCTCTGAGTAATAGTCTGTAACATCTGGCCACATCCTTTCTACCTGACCTTGTGTACTTGGCTATTTCATCAAGAGTTCTAGGTATTCCCTGAGTTCTACATGCAGCATATATGGATGCTGCCATTACTGCTTCAATACTTCTACCTCTAACTAAACCCTTCTCAACTGCTTTTCTATAAATGACAGCAGCTTCCTCTTTAATGCTCTTTGGAAGGCCCAATTGTGAGCTTATTCTGTCAAGTTCGCTCATTGCTTGGGCTAGATTCCTGTCAATGGAGCTGTGAACTCTAGTTCTAATTTGCCATTTTCTCCATCTAATGACCTCTATTCTGCGTTTAGGTTCTAGCTTCTTTCCAAAGGCATCCTTGTCTCTCCAGTCTATGACTGTTGACAAGCCCTTATCATGAACGGTTAGAGTTATTGGTGATCCCACTCTACTTCTCTTTTGTTTTTCTTCTGGAGTGAAGGCTCTCCATTCAGGGCCCATATCGATGAGCTTCTCAGTAATAACCAATCCGCAATCAGCACAAACAATTTCTCCTCTCTCATAATTTCTTAATAAGCGAGTACTACCACATTCAGGACATTTCTCAATAACGGCTGGAGGCAACTCTAAATTACTCTTAGATTCAGTCTCTACTTCTCCCATACCCATAAACACGTTTTATCACCTCCAATATATTGTGAGCGTGAGAAGCCGTCAGGACATATAATATGTAACCCTCATAACTCACCTCATTCGGCAGTAGTTCAATCACTTAAAAAGTAGTATATAAACTTTTCTATTATTTTCTACCATCAGCCTATAGTATTCGCTTCTGGAAGGAAACATTTAAATAGTTCAGTTCACATAGGTCAGCCGAATTAATTCCGAATCGTTATGGATCTTCAAGGTGTGTAGGATTCGTGATGCGTGTTAAGGATTTGAGGCCTGGAATGATTGGTGTAAATGTAGAAGTTAAAGTTTTAAAGGCTTCTAAACCAAAAACTGTCACCACAAGAACTGGTAAGAGATTGACATTAGCCGAATTTGAAGTTGGGGATCGCACAGGAACAATTATTCTAACATTATGGGAAGAGAAAATTGGTCTAATAAAGCAAGGCGATTTTATAAGAATACGAAACGGTTATGTAACGTCATTTAGAGGTCAACCACGCCTAAATATTGGTCGATATGGTAAAATTGAGCTAATTCAAAGGCCTTCAGCTGATGAAGAGGAGTAGTGGAGGTTCATTGAAATGGAGGAGTCTAGACTTCCAAGACCAAGTAAAGAAGCGCTCGAAAAGAAACCGCTAAAGCAAGGTGAATTAATGGGTGTGACGCCACGCGGCGTTATAGTTCATTTACCACAAGCGGAAGCAACTTACCAACTTCCACCAGCAATATATGCTGTATGGTCGAGATGTGATGGTCAAATAACTGTGAGTGAAATAGCATCCCAATTAAGTAAAGAAACGGATATTCCAATAGAGAAAATGCAGGCAATAGTATACGTAATTTTAACAACCCTAGCAGAACATCAGCTAATAACTTGGTAATTTTCCCGTTAAACTCCATATTTTTTAGTTAACGTCAAAGTTTTATAGAGGCTATTCTACTCTTTTTATTGAAGCCGGGTGGTGTAGCGGCCAAGCATGGCGGGCTCTGGCCCCGCCGACGGGAGTTCGAATCTCCCCCCGGCTACCAACCACTTCTTGACGGCTATCATCACCTAGATCATCAGCTGAAGTGATTCCACTCCATCAATTTTCAGAGGAACCAGTTAATGGTGAACTTATATAGGTTTCAAGGTGAGTTGAATATGAAGCTGTGGAGTGGAGCAGAGCCATTATTTGGGTAGAGTCAGTGATAAGTCAGGTAGTAAAAGTTTTCATGCATAAGACTGAAAGATTGTATTCTATTATAAACACTACAAAAACTTCGATGCTGGATGGCTATACTCCAATTTCTCTGTTTTAGCCAGTTTTACTTATTTCTATGCTAGTGTGACTAGGTATTTGCTCGAAGTAAGTGCTGAAAGGAATTCTTTGAAGCTCTATACTCGTTAATACATGCTTTAACTTTGAATACTAATCATGGTCGTGATAGATGCAAGGCGTTTCTAATGATGATGTCCGCTACAGCATTGTTTGCTGAAGAGTTGCTAAAATATTATGACTATAATGATTGTGCCAAGCTCTCCGGCACCTTTATAGAAGCCTTCAAGCATATTAACTACTCTTGATGCAGTTGATCTTGTAAACTTTAACTTCTCATCTAATATTGGGTACTGTCTCTCTTTGAGTGTTTTTTCCTTTCATAATTTACGCTTTGCAACCTCTTTAGCCCAGGGCATTCATGATTTTCGGGTAGATGATGTTTAATGCAGAAGCTTCCGCCACAAAACTTGCATGTGAAGGGCAAGCCAATCTCTTGGCCGCAATAATCGCATTTTGGCAATTAACTACACCTAAGTATTAATTTGCCGAGCTATCTTATGACTTTTATCTTGACTACTCAATTTTAAGAGTTTTGCGGTTTATGTACTTTTTAGAGCGTGCCATTATTATTGTTACTGCTTTATACAGTTGTTATTTTATAATTGCTTGTTTGAAAGAATTAAATACTGTTTATTTAGCTCCCCATTAATGAAGGCAAAGATTCAATTAGTGGTGTTAGATTGGGGATTGCTGAGATAACTAGATTGGGAATGGATTCAAGTGAAATGAAATTTATTGCTGAGCTAATAGCTGATGTTCTAGTGAAAGGGCGTGAGCCTATAAGCGTGAGGGCTTAGGTCATGGAATTAAGACATCAATTCAATAGGGTGCATTACTGCTTTGACTCTGGAAGTGATGCTTACCTTGGGCTTCTTAAACTAAGTTTGGTTAATAATGGAGTAACCTTTATCTCTTCTAACTGCTAATCTTTTCTAACATGAACTATATTTCCAATTTGATTAGAGGCAAAGTGAAATTTTTAATGCGAACATTGCGAGGCAATTTAGGAGTGATGACTCTCAGTAGCGGTTTGTGGAACTTTGCAGGCCAAATGGTTTGGCCATTTCATTCACTTTATATTCTATCTCTTGGTGCTTCCTATTTTGACTTGGGTATCCTTTCAGGACTATGGAGTATTTCAAGAATTGTTTCCTTATTATTAGGAGGCTATCTGTCTGATAAGCTTGGCAGGAAGAAGCTCGTTGTATCTCTAAGCTTTATTCTTTCACTATTGAACTTACCATTCGCTCTTGCTCCCAGCTGGTTTTTCTTAATTCCAGTAGTTCTGGTTGATGGATTTGTTTCTGGCTTGAGGGAGCCTGCTTTTTTAGCTATAATAGCTGATTCAGTACCCAATAGGTTTAGAGC